>QFCH01002698.1_pt1:470000-630000 | contig 751596 bp, 700 predicted proteins | sample 5346071 | NCBI WGS metagenome assembly QFCH01 (sample SAMN09062255, study PRJNA434731) | Human gut metagenome, whole genome shotgun sequencing project. | isolation source: stool timepoint B chromium assembly | host: Homo sapiens | collected 2015
TCATCGCTTACTTACAGCTACCCAAGGCATATCGTCGTTTGTCACGTCCTTCTTCGGCTCCTAGTGCCAAGGCATCCACCGTGCGCCCTTATTAACTTAACCTTATTTTTTGACCTTTCAGTCATAAACTCTTATTAATACTACAGCGTTTTCGGTTTATTTTCTTGTTACTATTTGATATAGATATTCAATTTTCAATGTGCATTACTTGGTGATCTCTCACCAATGGAGCCTAGCGGGATCGAACCGCTGACCTCCTGCGTGCAAAGCAGGCGCTCTCCCAGCTGAGCTAAGGCCCCACAAGACCTCTCAAGACTAAACAAGACCAATGCGCAGTTCCTTATCCTTAGAAAGGAGGTGATCCAGCCGCACCTTCCGATACGGCTACCTTGTTACGACTTCACCCCAATCATCTATCCCACCTTAGGCGGCTGGCTCCTAAAAGGTTACCTCACCGACTTCGGGTGTTACAAACTCTCGTGGTGTGACGGGCGGTGTGTACAAGGCCCGGGAACGTATTCACCGCGGCGTGCTGATCCGCGATTACTAGCGATTCCGACTTCATGTAGGCGAGTTGCAGCCTACAATCCGAACTGAGACTGGCTTTAAGAGATTAGCTTGCCGTCACCGGCTTGCGACTCGTTGTACCAGCCATTGTAGCACGTGTGTAGCCCAGGTCATAAGGGGCATGATGATTTGACGTCATCCCCACCTTCCTCCGGTTTATTACCGGCAGTCTCGCTAGAGTGCCCAACTGAATGATGGCAACTAACAATAGGGGTTGCGCTCGTTGCGGGACTTAACCCAACATCTCACGACACGAGCTGACGACAACCATGCACCACCTGTCACCTCTGTCCCGAAGGAAAACTCTATCTCTAGAGCGGTCAGAGGGATGTCAAGACCTGGTAAGGTTCTTCGCGTTGCTTCGAATTAAACCACATGCTCCACCGCTTGTGCGGGCCCCCGTCAATTCCTTTGAGTTTCAACCTTGCGGTCGTACTCCCCAGGCGGAGTGCTTAATGCGTTAGCTGCGGCACTAAACCCCGGAAAGGGTCTAACACCTAGCACTCATCGTTTACGGCGTGGACTACCAGGGTATCTAATCCTGTTTGCTCCCCACGCTTTCGAGCCTCAGCGTCAGTTACAAGCCAGAGAGCCGCTTTCGCCACCGGTGTTCCTCCATATATCTACGCATTTCACCGCTACACATGGAATTCCACTCTCCCCTCTTGCACTCAAGTTAAACAGTTTCCAAAGCGTACTATGGTTAAGCCACAGCCTTTAACTTCAGACTTATCTAACCGCCTGCGCTCGCTTTACGCCCAATAAATCCGGACAACGCTCGGGACCTACGTATTACCGCGGCTGCTGGCACGTAGTTAGCCGTCCCTTTCTGGTAAGATACCGTCACAGTGTGAACTTTCCACTCTCACACTCGTTCTTCTCTTACAACAGAGCTTTACGATCCGAAAACCTTCTTCACTCACGCGGCGTTGCTCGGTCAGACTTCCGTCCATTGCCGAAGATTCCCTACTGCTGCCTCCCGTAGGAGTCTGGGCCGTGTCTCAGTCCCAGTGTGGCCGATCACCCTCTCAGGTCGGCTATGTATCGTCGCCTTGGTGAGCCGTTACCCCACCAACTAGCTAATACAACGCAGGTCCATCTGGTAGTGATGCAATTGCACCTTTTAAGCAAATGTCATGCAACATCTACTCTTATGCGGTATTAGCTATCGTTTCCAATAGTTATCCCCCGCTACCAGGCAGGTTACCTACGCGTTACTCACCCGTTCGCAACTCATCCAGAGAAGCAAGCTCCTCCTTCAGCGTTCTACTTGCATGTATTAGGCACGCCGCCAGCGTTCGTCCTGAGCCAGGATCAAACTCTCATTAAAAGTTTGAGTTCTCACTCATTTCTGTCACTGACAGATTTATTGTTTTTTTCATTGTTCAGTACTACAACCTTAGTTGTAGTGCCCTGCACATTGGTTCGTCTTGTTCAGTTTTCAAAGGTCTTTGTCACTTGCTTCTCTCAAGTGACAACTATATTAGTATATCACAGTCGCTTTCGCTTGTCAACACTTTTTTGAAACTTTTTTAATTTTTTTCAATCAGTATTTCTTCTGCAATATACCATAGTCCGTACGGGATTCGAACCCGTGTTACCGCCGTGAAAAGGCGGTGTCTTAACCCCTTGACCAACGGACCAGAGTTGTTATTTTTAACTCTTACTATTATACAGACTTTTCATACTTTGTCAACTACTTTTTCTGTTTTTTTCAAATTAAGTAAAAAGAGTCAGAATTATACTGACTCTTCTATTGACTATTAAACTTAGAAGCACGTTCTTCTCCCCACCAATAGGGGATTAGTTCTGCAACTTTCACCGTCTTTCTTGTATCGTAGTCCATCATAAATTCTGCATCCTTATTTTCAGCGTTCAACTCCAAGAGAAATTCTCTGCAAGCTCCACAAGGCATACCGGAACTTCCACCATAAGGTGGTTTGTCTCGAAAGGCTAATACTTTTTTAACCTTAGTTTGTCCTGAAAATTGGTACATATTAAAGAGGGCCGCACGCTCTGCGCAGAGATGGAATACACCACAGGTTCCCTCCATACAGAAACCTGTAAATATTTGTCCATCTTCTGCTTCTACAGCGGCAACGACATGATTAGTATAAACAAAATCAGATACTTCATGTGGATTATACAGTTTCTGTGCTTCTTCGTACATCTTTTCCCAGATGTCCATTGTTGTATCCTTCTTATTTAGAGATTTCTTTTAACATATTTTCGATATGCTGGATTGATTTTTCACGGCCTAACAAGAAGATTGTATCTGGCAATTCTGGTCCATGCATTTCACCTGAAACTGAGATACGAATAGGCATGAAAAGATTTTTTCCTTTAATACCTGTTTCTTTTTGAACAGCTTTGATTTGTGGGAAGATATTTTCTGTTACAAATTCATCATTTGTCATCGCCTCAAGTTTTGCTTTGAAGGCTTCAAGAACTGTTGGGACTGTTTCCCCTGCCATGACTTCGCGTTCTGCTTCTGTCAATTCTGGGAAATCTGAGAAGAAGAGATCCGTCAATGGAATAATTTCATCTACTGATTTCATTTGTGGTTTATAGAGCTCAACTAGTTTTTCAGCCTTGTCATTTAAACGGCCCGCTTCCGCTAAGAATGGTTTTGCCATCTCAAAGATAGTTTCTAGGTCTGCATTCTTGATATAATCATTGCTCATCCAGTCGAGTTTCTTCTGATCAAAGGCTGCCGGTGACTTGCTGAGGCGGTTTTCATCGAAAAGTTTAATGAGTTCTTCACGAGAGAAAATCTCATCTTCGCCACCTGGGTTCCAACCAAGAAGGGCAATAAAGTTAAAGACCGCTTCTGGTAAATAACCTTTTTTACGGTAGTCTTCGATAAACTGAAGAGTATTAGTATCACGTTTAGATAACTTCTTACCAGTTTCAGAATTGATAATCAAGGTCATGTGACCGAACTCTGGAGCTTTCCAACCAAGGGCTTCATAGACCATAAGTTGTTTTGGTGTATTGGCAATGTGGTCATCTCCACGGATTACATGGGAGATTTGCATATCGTGGTCATCCATAACAACGGCAAAGTTGTAAGTTGGGTAGCCGTCTTTCTTTTGGATAACCCAATCACCACCAATATTGCCACCTTCAAATTCGATATCGCCTTTAACCATATCATGCCACTTGTAGATACCTGACTCATTGACAGCCAAGCGAACCGTTGGGATGATCCCTGCTGCTTCACGTTCTGCGATGTAAGCCACTTTTTCCTCTTCACTCATACCGAGGTATTCGTTGATATAACGAGGTGTTTCACCAGCTGCTTCTTGGCGTTCGCGTTCAGCTGCCAGCTCTTCTTCTGTAACGTAAGATTTGTAGGCTTTTCCTTCAGCTAATAGTTGGTCAATGTATTTTTGATACAAGTCTAAACGCTCAGACTGACGGTAGTTTTCATGTGTTTCTGGGCTTTCATCCCAATCCATGCCTAACCAACGAAGGTTTTCAAGCTGTGAACGTTCCCCATCCTCGACATGACGTTTACGGTCAGTATCTTCAATACGGATAATAAAAGTTCCACCATGATGGCGTGCATACAAGTAGTTGAACAATGCTGTACGGGCATTCCCGATGTGTAATAGTCCTGTTGGACTTGGTGCGTAACGTACGCGAATATCTTTTGACATAGTTTCTCCTATAAAGTCTCTAGGCGTCTGCCTTTTTGCTCTCTATATTATATCACAAGTCTTGGCTGAGTCCAATTTCTATGAATAAAGAGAGTAAAAAGAGTGGGCAAACCACTCTTTTCTTCTATTATAGACGTGCGTTAAGTTCTTTGCTCAATTCTTCAAATCCTGGTTTTCCAAGAAGGGCAAACATGTTACGTTTGTATGCTTCAACACCTGGTTGGTCAAATGGGTTGATAGCATTCAAGTAACCTGAAAGGGCAATAGCCAATTCGAAGAAGTAGATAGTGTAACCAAGAGTGAAGGCATCTTGCTCAGGAAGAGTCACGTACATGTTTGGTACATCACCATCTGTGTGGGCAAGAAGAACACCGTCAGTCGCTTTTTTGTTTACAAAGTCAACGTCTTTTCCTTGAAGGTAACCAAGCCCATCAAGATCTTCTTCCAAAGTAGGGATAATCACGTTCTTACGAGGTTTGTCAACACGAACAACTGTTTCAAACATGATACGAGTTCCTTCTTGGATAAATTGACCAAGTGAGTGCAAGTCGGTTGAGAAGTTGGCTGAAGTTGGGTAGATACCTTTTTGGTCTTTCCCTTCTGATTCACCAGCCAATTGTTTCCACCATTCTGAGAAGTATTGAAGTGATGGCTCATAGTTTACCAAGATTTCAGTTGCATAACCTTTACGGTAAAGGATGTTACGAACTGCTGCGTATTGGTAAGCTTCATTTTCAGAGATTTTGTCTGAAGTGTAGTCTTTGCGTGCTGCGTTCGCACCTTCCATAAGAGCTTTGATGTCAGCTCCTGATGCTGCGATTGGAAGCAAACCAACGGCTGTCAATACTGAGAAGCGTCCACCGATGTCATCTGGAACAACAAATGTTTCCCAACCGTTAGCGTCTGCTTCAACCTTAACAGCACCTTTTTGGCGGTCAGTTGTTGCATAGATACGTTTGTTGGCTTCTTCTTGACCGTATTTCTTAACCAAGAGTTCCTTGAAGACACGGAAAGCAATCGCTGGTTCAGTTGTTGTACCTGATTTAGAAATCACGTTTACTGAGAAGTCTTTGTCAGCTACGTACTCTACCAAGTCAGCAAGGTAAGTAGATGAGATTGAGTTTCCTGCGTAAAGGATTTGTGGAGCTTTGCGCTCTTCTTTTGTTTGCAAGTTTGCAAAGTGGTGGTTCAAAAAGTCGATCGCTGCTTTAGCACCAAGGTAAGATCCACCGATACCGATAACAACCAAAACATCGCTGTCTGATTTGATTTGCTCAGCAGCTTTTAAGATGAGGTCAAATTCTTCGCGGTCGTAGTTTTCAGGAAGGTCCAACCATCCCAAGAAGTCGCTACCAGCACCAGTTCCTTTACGAATCAATTCATCTGCTGCTGTTACTTGTGATTGCATGTATTCCACTTCATGTGGTGCAACAAATTTGTCCAAAACTTTTGAATAATCAAATTTAATATGTGACATGTTATTCCTCCAATATTTCTTCTTTTCTATCATAACGCTTACCTTCGTTTTTTTCAAGTTTTTTTGTCGAATTTCTCCAATTTTTATCAGAATTCAAACGTTTGCGTAAAAATGCTACATTCTAAAAATTTTGAAAAAATAAAAGAAAGAACGACCAGATGTCCCAGTCGTTACAGTTCATTCAATAAATACTCAAATAGTTCTAAATTGCCATCTTCTTCATTAACCAGAAACTCTGGATGCCACTGCAAACCGATAATGCGATGTTCGTCGATAGACTCAATCGCTTCAATGGTCTGGTCTCTTGGATCAATAGCAGTTACACGGAAATTAGGTGCCAAATCTTTAATACTTTGACGATGGACGGAGTTGACCTGACTTTCTTTCCCAAATAGCTTAGCCACCACGCTTCCCTCCACTGTCTCAATAGAGTGAGATGTTCCGAAAGGCAGTCCTTGCCAGTGACCTTCGATTTCTTGATTAAGGGTCCCACCAAAGGCAACATTGACAAGTTGAACACCACGACAGATTGCCATAATTGGTTTATTCTGACGAAGCGCTTCTTTCAAGAGAGCTAGTTCAAACTCATCGCGCACTAGGTTGTAATCATCACTCTCGATGGTCTTTTTCTCTCCATAAAACTGAGGATGAACATTTTGGCCTCCTGTCAAGATAAGTTTGTCAATCATTTCCACATAATCACGTACAACTGACTCATCACCAACAGGAATGACTAAAGGGAGACCACCGACTTGACGAATGCTCTCCGCGAATCTACAAGATACAGATGAATGAATGTTTTTGCCTTCTGCGTCTACGGGACATAGATTTGCAGCAACCCCTACAACCGTTCTAGCCATGATGTCTCTCCTTTCGAATGTTAATACTCTTCGAAAATCTCTTCAAACCACGTCAGCGTCGCCTTACCGTAGATATGGTTACTGACTTCGTCAGTTCTATCCACAACCTCAAAACAGTGTTTTGAGCAGCCTGCGGCTAGCTTCCTAGTTTGCTCTTTGATTTTCATTGAGTATAACGACAGTCTTATCATATCACTCAAAACGCCTTTCGTCTAATATGTTTTTTTTAAGACCGTGATAAAAATTTTTTATGGACAAGAAAAGCTGCCCAAGAGGACAACTTATTTCTTATTCGAAGACAAATTGATTGTGATAGAGTTCTGAGTAGAAGCCACCTAGTTTCAAGAGTTCATGGTGGTTACCACGTTCAATGACTTCTCCATCTTTGAGGACAATAATCTGGTCTGCATTGAGGATGGTCTTCAAACGATGGGCAATGACGAAACTGGTTCTGCCTGCTACAACCGCCTCCATGGCATGCTGAATCTTACTTTCTGTCACCGTATCTACGTTTGAAGTTGCTTCATCGAGAATGAGAACTTCTGGATCTGTCATCAGGGTTCGAGCGATGGAAATCAATTGTTTCTGCCCTGTTGAGAAGATGCTCTGGTCATCATCGATAAGAGTATCGTACTTATCAGGTAAGCTTTCGATATAGTCGTGAATGTGGGTTGCCTTGGCTGCTGCCTCAACCATTTCTTGACTAGCATCTGGCACACCGAAACGGATATTGTCTCGAATCGTTCCACTAAATAAGACCGAATCCTGCAAAACAATTCCCACCTTGCTTCTAAGACTATCTAAATCATAGTCACGGATGTCTTTGCCGTCAAAATAAATACCACCAGCATCAACATCATAAAAGCGATTGATGAGGTTCATAATAGTCGTTTTCCCTGACCCAGTTGGACCAACAACTGCTGTCATCTGGCCTTTAGGGGCAGAAATGCTGACATCTTTCAAAATAGGTTTATCAGGCAAGTATGAAAAATCAATATGACTAATTTCAACACCTTCTTGCAACTTAGTGAAGATTGGAGCCTTTTCAGGTCGGATTTCTTCCTCTGCGTCAAACATTTCCTGAATTCGTTCAGCACCTGTAAAGGCCAACTGAAGACTTCCCCAACTTGCTGCAACTTGGATAATAGGCTGGTAGTATTGCTGAGAAAATTGGGCAAACATAACAATCAAACCTAGGGCTGTACTTGTTTCAATAAGCTTATCATTCAAAAGTACAGCTGAACCAGCAAAGATGACGATAGCTGTATTAACCAAACTCATTCCATTCATGACAGGAAAAAGAATTCCAGAGAACATTCTTCCTTTAAAGGTCGCCTTGCGCACGCGCTCATTTTGTTCAAGAAATCCTGCCATCATATCCTCTTGAATACCTTGCACAATCACGGCTTTTTGACCTGAGATACTTTCATCCATATAGGCATTGAGCTTCCCTACCTCTTTCTGCTGGAGGTTGGTATATTTCCGTGCCATTTTCACGATGAAAATCAGCATGAGAAAGGCCACTGGTGTACTGGCAATAGTGATGAGGGCCAGCGTCACATTTCTCGAAAACATGACAAGAATCAGACCAATGTATAAAACAATATTGCTCATGACCTGAATCAAGCTTTCATTAAAGGCTTGGAGGATATTATCCAAATCACTAGTAAAACGAGACAAGATATCGCCATCTTGTCGGCGGTCAAAGAAAGAAACCGTCAAGCGAGCAAGCTTACCGAAGAGGCCTTTGCGCATCTCGTTGGTCGACTCTGCAATCACGCGCGTCATGAGACACATGTATATCACACTAGAGATAAATAGAACCAAAACCAGCAGGCCAAGATTGACCATGATTCCTGATAGGCTTTGCCAAACAAGTTCTGGATTGCCATTTTGATAAGCTTGAACTAAATTAGCTAGCTGCGTCACTGCTTGTCCAGAAAAGACCGGAAAGAGAGCTTGGGCAAGAGTTGCTAAAACAATCATCAGGATAACAACTACAAATGATAGCTTATAGACTTTAAAATAATTCCAAAAAAATTGAACTGTCTTCATTTTACTCCTCCTTTCCTTTCTGTGTTTCGTAGATTTCACGGTAAACAGCATTGTTGGCAACCAAGTCTGCATGCGTACCTTGACCAATCAATCGTCCTTGGTCTAGAACCAAGATTTTATCTGCATGAACAACCGAGCTAATCTTTTGAGCGATGATAATGGTTGTCGTCCCTTTCAAGTCCTTATTCAAGGCTTCTTGAACCAGGCGCTCTGACTTGGCATCCAAGGCCGAGGTCGAATCGTCAAAAATCAGAATACGCGGATTGCTGACAATCCCACGAGCAATCGACATCCTTTGCTTTTGCCCACCTGAGAAGTTGGTTCCCCGTTCCTCAACCGGACTTTCAAAGGTTTTCTCCATACGATGAATGAATTCACTGGCTTGGGCAATATTGGCTGCGCGCTCCATTTCAAATAGAGTGGCATCTCCCTTACCCTGTCTCAAGTTATCTGCAATCGTTCCACTGAAGAGAATGGCACGTTGGAGAACGATAGAAACAATTTTACGCAGGGTTCCTTCACTCACTTCTCGAATATCCTTGCCTCCAATTTTGATAGCCCCCTCCTGTGGATCAAAGAGACGTGGAATCAATTGAGCTAAGGTTGATTTTCCTGCACCAGTTGCTCCAACTACACCAACCATTTGACCAGGTTCGATAGTAAAGGTCACATCTTTCAGCATTGGTTCCTTGTCCATTGGATAGGTAAAGGTCACATTTTCAAAGCTAAGACTGCCGACCAACTCTTCATCTGGGACATCCTTGAAGGTCATGGCTGGCTCTGCGTCAAGAATTTCTCGAATACGACGCATAGAAATCATAGCACGACTGACAGAATTTCCCAAAAATCCAACCATAACAATGGTAAAGATAATCTGGCTCAGGTAATTAACAAAGGAAGCAATGGAACCAACAACTGACGGATCAGATTGAACCATCCCTGCAACTAGCCAAATAGAGAGGAAAACCGCCCCATAACCGACCAACATCATGAAAGGTTCCACTACTGAAAAGGCATAACCGATGTAAAGATTTTGACCGAGAAGCTCGTCTGAAACCTCCGTAAACTTAGCAAACTGCTCTTTTTCTTGGACAAAAGACTTGACCACACGGACGCCACGCAGATTTTCCTTGGCAATGGCATTGATGCGCTCAAGCAGGGTTTGAAACTTGGCAAAACGAGGCCCCATCATTCCCATCATGACAGCAGTCAAGCCAAAAATTAAGACTACCATGAGAACAATCACCCACCACAGAGAAGGTAAGGTTTGAACCGCCAAGATAAACGAACCAATGAACAAGAGGGGAAGTCTGAAAAGAATTTGGAAGGTCATCATGACCACGTTCTGAATCTGGTTGATATCATTTGTCATGCGAACGACTAGATTTCCCGCATTAAATTGTTCAATATTGGCATAAGAAAAGGTTTGGATTTTACGGAAGGCATCCTCTCGAAGGTCAGATGAAACTCCTTGGGCAATATAGGCTGCAAGGATAACATTGAGCCCCCCAGCAACCAGACCGATCAAGGCCACACCAATCAACCAAGCCCCGATACTATAAATAGCTTCATATTTTCCAGCAAGGAGGGCGTCTAACACTTCCTGCAGATAACGCGGTTGCAAAAGTGAACTAGCAACCATCAAGCCTGTCATCAGGAGCGAAGCTAAGGCCTGCCACTTGTAGGTTTTTATTTTCTGAATCAGCATACTTTCTCCTTAAAAAATAGACAAAAGGGAGCGACAATGCGTCAGCTCCTTCTCATTCTGTTTGTGTGATGTTATTCTAGCAAAAAAGTGGGAACTTGTCAAAGAAGTCTCCTTGATACAGCTAGAATGACTAGTAATTTTCTCTTTATAGTTTCTGTTTTAACTCGACCAAGACATTCATAGCCTGCATAGGTGTCATATTGTAAACATCCAGCTTAGCTAATTCTGCTAGGATAGGATGTTTTTCAGTCGTATCAAAGAGTGAAATCTGTTCTGTGACATCACTTGTTTGCCTCATTGGAGCAGGACTTTCTGTCCCTTGATTCTCTAACTGAGTCAAAATCTTATCCGCCCTTGCTAAAAGGTCTGCTGGCAAGCCAGCAATCTTTGCAACATGGATACCATAGGATTTATCAGCTGGACCTGGTTCAATCTTGTGAAGGAAGGTGACCTGCCCATCCTGCTCCAAAGTTGCCACGTGGACATTAACCAAGTGTTGTAAACTAGACTCCAGACTAGTCAACTCATGGTAGTGGGTCGCAAAGAGGGTCTTAGCTCCGATGTGCTCATGGATATATTCGATGATGGACTGAGCAAGAGCCATCCCGTCATAAGTTGCAGTTCCCCGTCCCAATTCATCAAAGAGAATGAGAGAGTTCTTAGTCGCATGCGAAATGGCATTGTTAGCTTCCATCATCTCTACCATAAAGGTTGACTGACCTGAAACCAAGTCATCTGCTGCTCCGATACGAGTAAAAATCGCATCAAAAATAGGTAAATAGGCGCTTTCTGCTGGCACATAAGAACCCAACTGGGCCATAACTGCCGTCATGGCTAACTGACGCATATAGGTTGACTTCCCACTCATGTTGGGCCCTGTAATCAGTTGAATACTGGTATCTTCTGCCATCTGAATCGTATTTGGAATATAGGTCTGAGCCCCCATAACCTTTTCAACAACAGCATGGCGCCCTTTCTGGATATCAATTCGCGAATCATCTCCGAATTCAGGTCGAATCAAATGCTGGGTTTCAGCCACAACTGCTAGACTCTGTAAGACATCAACTGTCGCAATGCCTTGAGCTAAAGCCTGCATACGCTGGATATACTTGCTGACCTCTTCACGAATACGCATAAAAATTTCATACTCTAGGTTTGCTGACTTCTCACGCGCCTCCAGCATATCTCCCTCGATACGGGCTAATTCTTCGGTTCCAAAACGTTCTGAGTTTTTCAGCGTCGCCTTGCGGAAAAAGTGAGCAGGCACATTTCCCAGTTGAGAATTGGTCACATGGAAATAGTAGCCATCCTTCTTATTGTAGTCAATCTTGAGCGTGCTGATACCAGAATTTTCTCGCTCCTTAGCCTCAATCTCAGCAATCCAGCTAGTCCCTTCTCTGAGAACGCGACGGTACTTGTCTAAAGTCTCATCAAATCCAGTCCGAATGATTCCTCCATCTGTAATCACATGAGGAGCTTCAGGAGCAATCGCTGCGCTAATCAAACTCTCCAACTCAGGGATTCCATCCAGTTGTTCGATAAGATAGGCCAGAGCAGGTTGCTCCATCCCTTCTAAAATCGCACGAATCCGTGGCACACTGGATAAGGTGGTCGCCAACTGCAAGAGATCCTTGGGATTGGTTTTACCAAAAGAAACACGACTAGCCAAGCGTTCGATATCATAGACACCCTTGAGACTGTCTGTCAAATCACTACGCTCAAAGAAATGGTCGAGGAAGACCTGCACCACTTCTTGACGTTGGACGATTCGTTCCTTATCAATCAAGGGACGATGGATCCAAGACCGCAAGAGACGCATTCCCATAGCCGTCTTGGTTTCATCCAAAAGCCAGAAAAGACTACCTTGCTTCTTTCCTGAACGAGCATTCTCAACCAAATCCAGACTAGCCTTGGTCGCATAATCCATCTGCAAGAAATCCTTGATTTCATAGCGGATAACAGGTTTGAGGTGGTTCAATTCCCTCATCTGAGTTCGATGAACATACTGGAGCAATTTACTAGATGCCGCTTGCTCCACAGATGCCAATCGTGAATCCAGTAAATGAAGGTCTTCAAAGCCTTCTTTTTCATATGAAAGCACCAGATTCATCTGACGACTGAGGATTTGTTCTTCTTCCTCAGACAAGTCATAACCCAGCACCACTTCTCGCGCCTTGAGATTACGGATTTCCCCACAAACCAGCGTGAAATCCAAAAGACCTGTCACATAAAAGTCACCCGTCACCAGGTCCATATAAGCTAAGCCAAATTGATTGCCATCTCGATCTATAGCAACCAAGAAGTTGTTCTGACTGTCTGGCTTACTGCTATCGACCACTGTCCCTGGCGTAATGACCTGAACAACCTCTCGTTTCACAACCCCAACTGCTTGTTTAGGATCTTCCATCTGCTCTGCGATAGCTACCTTATAGCCCTGCTCAATCAAGACATCTATATACTGCTGGGCAGAATGATAGGGGACACCCGCCATAGGAATCGGATTGTCGGCATTCTTGTTGCGACTCGTTAAGGAAATTTCCAGAATCTGCGCAGCATTGACCGCATCCTCATAAAATAATTCATAAAAATCACCCATCCGAAAGAGCAAAAACGCATCTGGATATTGCTTTTTAATATCCACATACTGTTGCATGCCGGGTGATAGCTTCTCTGTCGCCATTTTCCGTCTCTCCTTGTCAAAAATAAGTCTTGAGAGCGACTCTCAAGACCTTACTTATCTTTCATCAAATCTAGCAAACGATCTTCCATGAGTTTGGCAACGTGCTGGTCTCGACAAATAACCAATAAGGTATTGGCACCAGCAACTGTTCCTAAAATCCATTCATCCTTGTTTGCATCTACAATATTTGCCAAAACAGAGGCTTCTCCCAATTTGGTATGAAGTACCAAGGTAAACTCTGCTCTTGCAACACCTTCTAAATGATGAGACAAAAATTCAACCAAATCAATCTTTTCTGTCTCATTTGCTAGTACATAATACACCATATCATTTTTCTTGACCTTGGTCAAGCCGATTTCGCGCAAATCACGAGACAGGGTTGTCTGCGTCACAAAAACATTGTGCGCCTCCAACCGATCTTGAATTTCTTTTTGTGTACTTAATTTCTCCTCAGTAATCATTTTTTTTATTAACTGATGACGATCTCTTTTTCTCATAAAATCCTCTTATATGCATATTTATAACTAATTTTATAACTATATTATACCAAAAAAATAGGAGATTTCAAAAATTTTTTCTTCTTTCTTTAAAATTGTGATAAAATAGTAGAAAAGTCCAAAAAGGAGCTCTTAATGAATACAAAAGAATTGATTGCTAGCGAATTGGCTAGCGTCATTGATAGCCTGGACCAAGAGGCTATTTTCAATTTACTGGAAACCCCTAAAAACTCAGAAATGGGAGACATCGCTTTCCCTGCTTTTTCTCTTGCAAAAGTCGAACGTAAAGCACCTCAAATGATTGCTGCTGAACTGGCTGAAAAAATTAACAGCCAAACCTTTGAAAAGGTTGTCGCAACAGGACCTTACGTCAACTTTTTCCTTGATAAATCTGCCATTTCTGCTCAAGTATTGCAAGCTGTTATCACTGAAAAAGAACACTATGCTGACCAAACTATTGGCAAACAAGAAAATGTTGTTATCGACATGTCTAGTCCCAATATCGCTAAACCATTTTCTATTGGTCACCTACGCTCAACTGTTATCGGAGATAGCTTGTCACATATTTTCCAAAAAATCGGTTATCAAACGGTCAAGGTCAACCATTTGGGAGACTGGGGTAAACAGTTTGGGATGTTGATTGTTGCCTACAAAAAATGGGGCGACGAAGAAGCTGTAAAAGCTCATCCAATCGATGAACTTCTTAAACTCTATGTCCGCATCAACGCTGAGGCTGAAAATGACCCTAGCTTGGATGAAGAAGCACGCGAATGGTTCCGTAAACTTGAAAATGGAGACGAGGAAGCTCTTGCACTTTGGCAATGGTTCCGTGATGAAAGTTTGGTGGAATTTAACCGCCTTTACAATGAATTGCAAGTCGAATTTGACAGCTACAACGGAGAAGCCTTCTACAACGATAAGATGGATGCAGTTGTAGATATTCTTTCTGAAAAAGGCCTTCTTGTTGAATCAGAAGGTGCCCAAGTTGTGAATCTTGAGAAATACGGAATTGAACATCCTGCACTCATCAAGAAATCTGATGGAGCAACTCTCTATATTACACGTGACTTGGCTGCAGCCCTTTACCGTAAAAACGAATACCAATTTGCTAAATCTATCTACGTTGTTGGTCAAGAACAATCTGCCCACTTTAAACAACTCAAAGCTGTCTTGAAAGAAATGGGCTACGGCTGGAGTGAAGACATTACTCATGTTCCTTTTGGTTTGGTTACAAAAGAAGGGAAAAAACTCTCTACTCGTAAAGGGAATGTCATCTTGCTAGAGCCTACTGTTGCAGAGGCTGTTAGCCGTGCCAAGGCCCAAATCGAGGCTAAAAATCCTGGACTTGAAAACAAAGACCAGGTAGCGCATGCTGTTGGGGTTGGAGCCATTAAATTCTATGACCTCAAGACCGACCGTACAAATGGATACGACTTCGACCTAGAAGCTATGGTATCCTTCGAGGGTGAAACTGGTCCTTATGTACAATATGCCTACGCTCGTATCCAATCGATCTTACGTAAAGCAGACTTCAAACCAGAAACAGCTGGCAACTATAGCTTGAATGATGCTGAAAGCTGGGAAATCATCAAACTCATCCAAGACTTCCCACGTATTATCAACCGTGCGGCGGATAACTTTGAACCTTCTATCATTGCTAAATTTGCAATTAGCCTAGCTCAAGCCTTCAACAAATACTATGCACATACACGTATCTTGGATGAAAGTCCAGAACGCGACAGCCGTCTAGCCCTCAGCTACGCAACCGCAGTCGTTCTCAAAGAAGCCCTTCGCTTGCTTGGAGTAGAAGCGCCAGAGAAGATGTAAATCGCCAAAGTTACTTGATTGCAAAGCAATCTAAGTAACTAACGCCAAATCCTGTCAGGAATTTGGCTAGGCACTTCACTAGTAAAGAAACATAAATATTATCGATTTATGTTTCTTTACGTCGTAACCAGAGACACTTGCCTAAACGCCTCACTAAATTGGTCAACCAAATCTATTAATTGGCTTAGTGGCTGGTGGCAATCTTCAAGTCACTAGAATGCAAGGCAATCTAAGCAACGAATGTCAAACCCTATCAGGGATTTGGTTAGGCGCTTCACTAATTCAATCTCCTCACTACTACTTCTTTATCATACAGGGAGATATTCTATGAGCCAATATGCTTATATCCTCGTTGTAATTAGCTTGGTGTTCCTTTTTCTGCTCAATAAGTACGAGAAGGAGAGACTGCAAAAACTCTACCAAGAACAACTTTTGAAGGATGAAACATTTAGGACTGATATCAAAGAGAAAATTCACACGACTGAAAATATCAATGATGTCATTGCTTACATCAATAAAACTTATCATCTGGGAATGTTGCTATCAAAAGACATTACAGATCAATTGAAATAAACCGAGTTATTCTTTAAGGAATATAAAAACCGAGTCTAAGAGTTTAATACTTAGGCTCGGTTTTTATATATTTTTCAAGTAACAAAGCAACCACTCCCCCAGCAATGCAAGTGCAAAATCCTCCAGAATATGATAGAATAAGAGAAAGGACTCTATCAAGGAGGAAAACATGGAAAAACAAACCGTCGCCGTCTTGGGGCCTGGTTCTTGGGGAACTGCCCTTTCACAAGTCTTAAATGACAATGGACACGAGGTACGTATTTGGGGAAACATTCCCGAGCAAATCAATGAAATTAATACACACCATACTAATAAACACTACTTTAAAGATGTCGTTCTAGATGAAAATATCATTGCCTACACCGACTTATCAGAGGCACTGAGAGATGTAGATGCGATTTTGTTTGTTGTCCCAACAAAAGTGACACGACTTGTTGCACAACAAGTTGCACAAACCCTAGACCATAAGGCTATCATCATGCACGCTTCAAAGGGATTAGAACCCGATAGCCATAAACGATTATCAACCATCCTTGAAGAAGAAATTCCTGAACATCTCCGCAGTGATATTGTCGTTGTTTCAGGACCTAGTCATGCGGAAGAAACCATTGTACGTGACCTGACTTTAATCACTGCTGCTTCTAAAGATTTACAAACAGCTCAATACGTTCAAGAACTCTTTAGTAATCACTACTTCCGACTTTATACCAATACGGATGTTATCGGGGTCGAAACCGCTGGTGCTCTTAAAAACATTATCGCTGTCGGTGCTGGAGCCTTACATGGTTTAGGATTTGGTGACAACGCTAAGGCAGCCATCATCGCTCGAGGCTTGGCAGAAATTACCCGCCTAGGGGTAGCACTCGGTGCCAATCCATTGACCTATAGCGGCTTATCTGGTGTGGGAGATTTGATCGTAACGGGAACCTCCATCCACTCTCGTAACTGGAGAGCTGGAGATGCTCTTGGTCGTGGAGAATCTCTAGCTGATATTGAAGCCAATATGGGCATGGTGATTGAAGGAATTTCAACAACTCGAGCAGCCTATGAACTAGCGCAAGAACTTGGAGTCTATATGCCAATTACACAAGCCATTTACCAAGTTATTTACCACGGAACCAATATTAAAGATGCCATTTATGACATCATGAACAATGAATTTAAAGCAGAAAATGAGTGGTCTTAACCCTCTAAAGAAAGGATTCTTATGACATCAAAAGTTAGAAAGGCAGTCATCCCTGCCGCTGGACTCGGGACTCGATTTTTACCAGCAACCAAAGCACTTGCTAAAGAAATGTTGCCAATTGTAGATAAACCAACTATCCAATTTATCGTAGAAGAAGCTCTTAAATCAGGTATTGAAGATATTCTGGTTGTCACTGGTAAATCAAAACGTTCTATTGAAGACCACTTTGACTCAAACTTTGAGCTTGAGTACAACCTCAAAGAAAAAGGCAAACATGACTTACTAAAATTGGTAGACGAAACAACTGGCATTCGCCTTCACTTTATCCGTCAAAGCCATCCTCGTGGTCTTGGCGATGCTGTCTTACAAGCAAAAGCTTTTGTAGGGAATGAGCCCTTCGTTGTCATGCTGGGTGACGACCTAATGGATATCACAGATGACCACGCTGTCCCTTTGACAAAACAATTGATGAACGATTACGAGACGACTCACGCATCAACAATTGCTGTTATGCCTGTCCCTCATGAAGAAGTTTCAGCATATGGAGTTATCGCTCCTCAGGGTGAAGGGATTAATGGTCTCTACAGTGTCGAAACTTTTGTTGAAAAACCAGCTCCAGAGGAGGCTCCAAGTGATCTAGCTATTATCGGTCGTTATCTGCTCACACCAGAAATTTTTGAGATCCTCGAAAATCAAGCTCCTGGCGCTGGAAATGAAATCCAGCTTACCGATGCGATTGATACACTTAATAAAACACAACGTGTTTTCGCCCGTGAATTTACAGGAGCTCGTTACGACGTTGGGGATAAGTTTGGTTTTATGAAAACATCTATTGACTACGCCCTCAAGCACCCACAAGTCAAAGATGACTTGAAAGATTACCTCATCCAACTGGGAAAAGAATTGGCTGAGAAGGAATAACATAAAAAGATAAGGTTCAAAAATGCCTTATCTTTTTTATTACATAACTATTCTTATAAACCTTCACAACCCCATTCCCTTGTATAGAAGTAAGACTGCAAGTCCTACAAACAAGACTACCGCTCCTAACCTCTGGCTGGTACTATACATCCGTCTTTCTCCTCGAACTGGAAAGATAATTGCTAGAAATGCTCCACCAACTGCTCCCCCGATATGGCCTGCTAGGCTGATTCCTGGAATCAGAACACTTCCAATAATATTAACCACAAAAAGTGTCAGATAGGATTGCCCCAACTGCTGGATATAAGGATTACGCGTAGCATAGCGAAGAATGATAATCGCGGCAAATAGCCCATAGAGAGAAGTAGAAGCTCCTGCTGCTAAGGATTTTGGACTAAATACAAAAACAAAGAGATTGCCCATCATTCCAGATAAGAGATAGAGAAAGAAAAACTTCTTGGATCCGAAAATTTCCTCTACTTGTCTACCAAGATAATAAAGGGAAAACATATTAACAATGAAATGCTCCCAACCAATATGAACAAAAATGGCAGAAAAGAGACGCCAAATCTGCTCGGGAAAGAGCCGAATAGCAGGCCCATACATGGCTCCAAATCGAAATAAGGTATCCGCCCTGTCAAAGTTTCCACCTGTAGTCACCAACATTAGTAGAAACACCAAGGCCGTCACTAAGAGGAAGAAACTCGTCACAGGGTAACGCCTATCAAAGATTTCTTTCATCAATCAGTACCTCCTGAACAGGAATATCATGCTTTTCAGGGATAAAGTCCTGAATTTGACAAGGATAAACCGTACTCAAAGTATGACCAGAAGAATGTTCCAGATAGCGGTCATAATAGCCTCCACCGTATCCAATCCGATATCCTTCCGTCGTAAAAACCAGACCAGGAACATGAATCAAATCAATCTGAGAGGCATCCACCACTTCCAAATCTCCCTGTGGTTCCAGTAATCCAAAGGAAGTTTTGACCAGTTGTTGCGGACGATATACTACAAACTCCATGCGCCCCTTGGGATAGGTTTTGGGTATCAGAACCTTCTTGCCATCCTTCTGCGCCTGCTCAATCAGTTCCTGCGTTTGAAATTCGTGCGGAAAAGAGAGATAGGTTGCGATGATCTTAGCTTCTTGGTAAAAGGGGTGTTGTAAAAGTCGCTCAGTTAAAGCTTGGTCTATAAACTGTTTTTGCTCTCGAGGGTTAGCCTTCATTTCTTGCAAGACTTGCTTCCGTAATTCCGATTTCATAGACAACCCCTCTACTCTGCTGCCTTCTTTTTCAGGAAACTAGAGACCGCATCCACTCCAATAGCTAATGCTTCTTCCTTAGGACTCATCTGAGGGTGATGAAGGGCATAGGGACTATCAATACCTAGCCAGAACATAACGCCATCAACTTTTGAAAGGAGATAACCAAAGTCTTCACCTGTCATAGCAGGTTCGATATCAATCAACTCAATTCCTTCTTTTTCCTCAAAGAAATCCATCAGTTCACGCGCCAAGGCTGGATTGTTCTCAACAGGCAGGTAACCACCTTGTTTGAGTTCCACTTCAACTTCCATATCAAAGGCAGCTGCAACTCCTTCTGCAACTGTTTTGACCCTCTTTTGCACCAAGAGACTCATATCCTGAGTCAAGGCCCGAATAGTTCCATGCAAAAAGGCTGTGTCTGTGATGACATTGTTGGTTGTTCCAGCTTGAAAAAGACCAAAGGTCACCACTGCTCCCTCGATTGGATTGACATTGCGGCTGACAACTGACTGCACCTGGGTCACAAAGTAACTAGCCGCCACCAAAGCGTCATTGGCTTCATGTGGAAAAGCTGCGTGCCCCCCTTTGCCTTTGAAACGGATCTTCACCTCGCAAGTCCCTGCAAAGAGTGTATGAGTATTGGTCGCAATCTGGCCGACTTTTAAATCTGGACGGACATGAAGCCCATAAAACTGGTCTGGCAACCAGTCTCCAAAAGCGCCATCCTCATACATGAGCATACCACCAGCTTCATTCTCCTCAGCAGGCTGAAACAGAAAGAGCAGATTGTTCTTTGGTTGCTCTTCAAGGGCTCGCTCAAGACAGCCTAAGGCAATAGTCATATGAAAATCATGTCCACAAGCATGCATCCGACCTTGGTGTTGAGAGGCGAAAGGAAGTCCTGTTTGTTCAACGATAGGAAGTCCATCAATATCCGTCCGCCAACCAATGGTACGCTCTGGCTGACTTCCCTGCAAATAAACCAAAATCCCTGTCCGCCAAGTTCGAACTTGGACAAAATTCTTGCCCGCAGTCAATTTCTCAATCACATCCAGCAGATAAGCCTGAGTCTTGAATTCCTCCAAGCCAATCTCTGGAATCTGGTGCAAATCTCGTCTAGTCTGAATCAAATCTAACATCTATCTGTTCTCCTATATAGCAGAAAGAGGCTGGAAAAAGGGTTCCGCCTCTATTTTTCTTTTACAAATTACAAGGTACGAAGCGCATCCTCTAGCGCTGTTTTTTGTTGGGTTTGGGCATCAATTTCTTTGATAATACGAGCTGGAACACCTGCTACTACCACATTTTCTGGAACATCTTGGGTAACGATAGCTCCTGCTGCCACAACTGAACCACTACCGATTTGGACTCCTTCGATAACCACTGCATTGGCACCGATAAGAACATTGTCTCCGACACGGACTGGTTCTGCGCTAGCTGGCTCAATCACACCTGCCAAAACTGCACCTGCACCAACGTGGCTGTTTTTCCCAACGATAGCACGGCCACCAAGGATAGCACCCATGTCAATCATAGTTCCTGCACCAATTTCAGCACCAATATTGATAACAGCTCCCATCATGATAACAGCATTGTCACCAATTTCAACCTGGTCACGAATAATAGCACCTGGCTCGATACGAGCATTGATAGCACGTTTATCTAGCAAAGGAACGGCAGAATTACGAGCATCTTGCTCAACAACATAGTCTTGATTTTCTACCAAACCATCGAGAAGCGGAGCCACATCTTTCCAGTCTCCAAATAGGACATTCCCTAGTTTGACAACAGAGCTAGGTACAGCAGTTGCGAGTTGTCCCTCAAAGGTTACTTTCACACTGGTTTTCTTTTCAGCATTGGCGATAAATTGAATAATTTCTTGTGCGTTCATTTTTGTAGCAGTCATAGGCGCCTCCTAGTTCATTATAATGATACCTATTCTACCAAAAAAGGCCTCAAATTTGAAGCCTTTTTGTTTGTTTTTAGGTATGATTTTTAGGGATGTGAGATAAAACGTGCTGTCGGTAAAAGCAAGCCCCTACCGATACAACCTAAAAACACTCTTCACAACTATCTCCCCGTGTTTTATTGACTATTCTAGTATAGCACACTTTTAGAATTAAGAAAAGACTTTTTATTTACTTTCTTTCGCTTCTTCTATCGATAGGAAAATCATGGGTAAAATAATCAGAGCCATCGCTAAAAGAAGGGACCAATCCACTACCAAGCCTAAAAATAAAACACTCAGCAAAGCAGAAGAGAGGGGTTCACTGGCACTGATAACGGAAACCACCAAAGGAGAAACCAAGGACACAGCCTTCATGGAAATAAAAAAAGCAAAAGCCGTCCCAAAGAAAGCGATAATGAGACAAATCAAGATACTCCAAATATCAAGAGTAAAGGAAAGCTGATACACCGGTGAGAGAACATTGCTAAATAAACCTGCCAAAATCATCCCCCACCCAACCGTGGGAACAAAACCATATCTCTTGGCAAAAGGCTGAGGTAGAATAACATTAAACATAACCCCCATGGCACTCAGCAGACCTGTTATAAGGGCTAGTGGCGTCATGGATAACTGAGAGAGATCTCCCTTTGTCGCCATCAGGCCAACACCCAACATGGCAACCAAAACATAAAAAATAGCGCTTTTTGACGGTCGTTTTTGATAAACCAAGCGATTGTAAAAGAGGATAAAGACAGGACTGATAAACTGTAAAATAGTTGCTGTCGCTGCATTTGAGTATTCTACACAGAGATAGAAAAAATACTGAACTGAAAAAATCCCCAAAGTAGCATAGGCTAAAAAGGGCAGGTAATTTTTCTTGTCTCGCCAAATATCTAGCACTTGCGATTTTAATTGCACTGCAGACCAAATGAGCACAAGACTCCCTGCCAGTGTCAAACGCATAGAGGTAATCCAGCCAGAGGACACTTGATAATGAGTAAAGAAATATTCTCCTAAAATTCCACAGATTCCCCAGATTAAGCCGGATAGGAGCGAATAAATAGTTCCTTTAACAATCTTTTTCTGATACTGATTCATACCTTTATTGTAACACGAAAGGAAAAAAGAAAAAAGTGGCAATCAATGCCACTTTCCTATCTTCTACTATTTGGTTGTGTAGATGATGAACTTGATGTACTGCTAGAACTACTACTTGAACTTGGTGTAGATGAGAAACTACCAATAATACTTGACCAAGCATTTTGGTAATCTGCTTCACTTCCTCCAATAGCAAAGTGATAGCTTGTCGTAGGAGCTCCCGCCTTATTAGCCCAATAACTCGTTACAGTAGCCCCTGAAAGATCAACTGTTTTTCCATTAACGGATACTTTGCCTGGCTTCTGTCCTGTAGATCTGAGGACCTGAGATTGGGTCACACTAGAATCAAGATTAAAGCGTTCATTGCCCCAAACACCAGGCTCAGCCTGTTGGATAGCATTGACCAAGTAAGCCATATATTTGGCATTTCGATAATGCCCAGCCCCCTTAGCCATCGGGCGGTTGTCATCATGCCCTAGCCAACCACCTAGAGTCAATCTTGGTGTTGACAGCATGAGCCACATGTTTTCATCTTCATTGGTTGTACCAGTCTTACCAATCCAGTCTGCACGAGCTAAGCTTGAATTGATAGAAGCCAAATCCGTTTGGAAACTTGAAGTGATTCGAGATGAAATCACCTCACGAAGCAAACTCTGCATAATTGTTGCCGTTGCCTTCGAGTACACTTGAACTGGTTTGTCTTGGAATTCATAGATTACTCTACCGTCAGGTGATTCAATCTTAGAAATCACATGTTTCTGATGATAAACACCGTTATTAGCAATTGTTTGATAACCATTGGTATGCTGGGCAACTGTGACTTCAATCCCACCACCCATAGGCAAACTTTCGATGCCATACTCTGGAATCTCGTAACCCATTTTCTCCATATAACCCTTGACATCCACACCCTTCTCACGCAGCATTCGATAGGTCCAATAGGCTGGGATATTCCACGAATAGTTCAAGGCTTCACCCAGGGTCATCATGCCTGTACCTGGACTATTTACATACATGATAGGATTTCCATTAGAGAATTTTGTCGGATAATTGGACAAGATACTAGCGCTTCCCATCAAACCTTGGTCAATGGCAATACCGTAGGCCAACAAAGGCTTGGTTGTAGAGGCTGGCGAACGCTTGGTGTCGAAGGCGTGATTGTTTTGGTTAGTCTGGTAATTACGACCACCAATAAAGCCTAGAACAGCCCCCGTTTTATTGTCCATCAAAACATTCCCTACTTCAGGCTGCCCAGTCGAATCATCTACCAAATGACCATAGTTAGCAACTGCATTTTGCATGGCGTTATGGATTTTTTTATTGATCGTTGTAGTAATTTTGTAACCGCCATTACTTAGTTCCTGCTCAGCTCGCTCATGATAGGCCTTTTGAATCGACTCGTTTTTCAACTCTTGGCTAGAGACATTGTCCTGTTGAACTAAATAATCATACATACGGTCTGTCGCTTCAGCCATAGCTGTAAAGTAGAGATAATCCCTCGAAACAGCATTGACAGTTCCTGATGGCAAGAAATCTTGTTTGAGATTATAATCCTTGTACTGGTCGTATTCTTCCTGAGTCAGAGCACCCGTACGGTACATATTATAGAGAACATCCTTAGCCCGCTTCAAACCAAGCTCTAAGTCTTCATCACTCTTTAACTCTCCAGTATTTTCATAAGGGGAATAAGTAATCGGACTCTGTGGCAAACCTGCTAGGAAGGCAGCTTGGGGAATACTCAGCTTGTTGGCATCGATACCGAAAATCCCTTCAGCAGCTTGCTGGGCACCTGCAATATTCTGTCCTTTATGATTCCGACCAAAGGGAGCAACATTGAGATAAGTAGTCAAGATTTCATCCTTACTCATGCTGCGTTCCAAGGCAAGGGCATCGACAATTTCTGTAGCCTTACGAGCCAAAGTAGGAGCATCTCCGACCACTTGTTGTTTGATTAACTGTTGGGTCAAGGTCGAGCCACCACTAGACGAGCCCAAACCTGCAAAAGTTCCCAAAGTCGCCCGAATAACAGCTTTAGGCACAACCCCTTTATGTTCAAGAAAATGTTCGTCCTCAGTTGCAATGATAGCCTTTTTGAGATTGTCCGATATTTCCTCAGATGAAACGGAAGTTCTCAGTAGGTCACTCTCGATAGAAGCAATGACACTCCCATCTGCATAAACAATTTCTGAGATGGAAGAAATATTTTTAACCTGCTTGACCAAGTCCTCCGCTGACGGAACCTTAGCCTTGTCAAACAAAGCAACCCCATAACCAAGAGCTACACCTGCACCAAAAAGCCCACCAATAAAACCTAGAATAAAGAGCGTATTCAAAATCCCCTTGATGGCAGCTAAAATACTACCTAGGATAGGCAGGATTTTCCCACCTGTCCCATCCGACTTCTTCTCTTTTGAGACTTTCTCTGATTTTCTATGATTTATTTTTGATTTTACTAGCTGGAAAAATTCCAGCATTTTTTGTTTTAATTCATTTAATTGATTTTGCATGGATTTCCTCACTTTATCTATTATACCATAAAAGGTAAACTTTCAATAAAATAGCCACTTTCTTCCCTATTCTGCTAGGCTATTGCCCAAGTTTGTGATACAATAGTTAGAAACAATAATTTTAAAAAGGAGAAAAGACACATGCACATTTTTGATGAGCTAAAAGAGCGTGGTTTGATTTTTCAAACGACTGATGAAGAAGCTTTGCGTAAAGCCCTAGAAGAAGGTCAAGTTTCTTATTATACTGGCTACGATCCAACTGCTGACAGCCTTCACCTAGGCCACCTTGTCGCAATCTTGACAAGTCGTCGCTTGCAACTAGCAGGTCACAAACCTTATGCGCTCGTTGGCGGTGCTACAGGTCTCATCGGAGATCCGTCCTTCAAAGATGCTGAACGTAGTCTCCAAACAAAAGACACAGTAGATGGCTGGGTCAAGTCTATCCAAGGACAACTTTCTCATTTTCTTGACTTTGAAAATGGCGAAAATAAAGCTGTCATGGTCAACAACTACGACTGGTTTGGCAGTATCAGCTTCATTGACTTCCTCCGTGATATCGGAAAATACTTCACTGTCAACTACATGATGAGTAAGGAATCTGTTAAAAAACGAATCGAAACAGGAATTTCTTACACTGAGTTTGCCTACCAAATCATGCAAGGTTATGACTTCTTCGTCCTTAACCAAGATCACAATGTAACGCTTCAAATCGGTGGTTCTGACCAGTGGGGAAATATGACAGCTGGTACCGAATTGCTTCGTCGTAAGTCTGACAAGACTGGTCACGTTATCACTGTTCCATTGATCACAGATGCAACTGGTAAGAAATTTGGTAAATCAGAAGGAAACGCAGTCTGGCTCAATCCTGAAAAGACTTCTCCATACGAAATGTACCAATTCTGGATGAATGTGATGGACGCTGACGCTGTTCGCTTCTTGAAGATCTTTACTTTCTTGTCACTTGATGAGATTGAAGACATCCGTAAACAATTTGAAGCGGCTCCACACGAACGCTTGGCTCAAAAAGTCTTGGCTCGTGAAGTTGTTACACTTGTTCACGGAGAAGAAGCCTACAAAGAAGCTCTCAACATCACTGAGCAACTCTTTGCAGGAAACATCAAAAACCTTTCTGTCAAAGAACTCAAACAAGGACTTCGTGGAGTGCCAAACTACCAAGTTCAAGCAGAAGAAAACCACAATATCGTGGAACTGCTCGTTTCATCTGGTGTGGTCAACTCAAAACGCCAAGCTCGTGAAGATGTCCAAAATGGAGCTATCTACGTCAACGGCGACCGTATCCAAGACCTTGACTATGTCTTGAGTGACGCAGATAAGTTAGAAAACGAACTGACTGTTATCCGTCGCGGTAAGAAAAAATACTTTGTATTGACTTACTAAACTATTCAACATTTACCTATAAACAAAGGAGTTAACCTCGAGAAAGGTAACTCCTTTTTGCTGTTAATAACTATCATCTATCTATTTTTAATAGACAGACTACGCAGGACAATGCGCAAGGTTGTTAGATTATGTAAGATAGAGAGATTTGAAGGACTGAGCCAATTAAATAAGCCAAAGCCAATCAAACTACTATTTACGACAACGGTATCTTGAATATTCTTCTTGATGAGTTTTTGCAAAGATGAGGATAGCGAATCCAACTCTTGGAAGAAATCCAAGCGATTATCTAACAATAAGATATCGCTCATCTGCTTAGAAATATCTGCGCTCTCATTCATCACTACACCGATATCTGATAGGGTTAGAGCCGCTGAGTCATTCAACCCATCTCCAACCATCAAAATAGTATGACCTGCTTTCTGCAGTTCCTCTACTAACTCAAATTTCCCATCAGGTTTCAAGTCTGTATAGACCTGATCAAACGGCAAATCTTTGACTAATTCCTCTGTTCTAACCAAGGTGTCCCCTGTTGCCAGAATCAATTTTTTCCCTTGTGCCTTAAGTTTCTCCAAGGCTGCTTTTGCTTCTTTTCTCAAAGGAGTATGAATGCAGAACATTCCAATCAATTCATTCTGATAGGCTAAGAATAAGAGATTGTAGTGATTCTTGTACTCTTCGATCAAAGCATGTTGTTCCAAACTAATATGAATCTGCTCATCCTGCATCAAGACATAATTCCCAATAACAACTGGTTGGCCATCAATATGTGATTTGATCCCCTTGCTTGCGATATATTGGAGTTTCCCATGCATTTCCTCATGTTCAATTCCCTCTATCTCAGCTTGCTTGACAATGGCATTAGCAATAGGATGATAAATGTGTTCCTCAAGACAGGCACTGATTCTGAGAATATCTTCCTCACTATAGTCCCCAAAAGGTAACACCTTTTCAACTATAGGATAACTAGTTGTGATTGTTCCCGTCTTATCAAACAAGAAAGTATCAACTTCCAGATATTTCTCCAGAACATCTCCATCCTTAATCACCATTTCACGGTTCAACCCCTCCTTGATAGCTGTCAAATAAGCTACAGGAGTAGAGATTTTCAAAGCGCAGGAGAAATCAACCAATAGGAATGAAATAGCCTTAGAAAAAGAACCTGTTAATAGGTAAGTCAGACCAGCCCCCAAGAAATTATATTTGACGACCTTGTCCGCCATCTTGATGAAATAGCGTTGTTTCGTTTTCTTGTTTTCTTCAGATTTCTTCATCAACTCAATCAGCTGTAAAATACGGCTGTTCATCTGATTATCGGTTACACGAATGCGTAGCTCCCCAGTCTCCAAGACTGTGTTTGCACAAACCGAATCAGACTCTCTTTTTTCAACTGGAAAACTCTCTCCCGTCAAGGAACTTTCGTTGACCATACCTAAACCTGAAACTACTTGTCCATCAAACAGAATTTCATTTCCTTGAGATAGGACCAAGACATCTCCTATTTGAACATCGGAACTCTTGATACTAACGACCGTATCGCCCTGTACCAAGAATACATCGCTTTCTTTTGCAAGAAGGCTTTGTTCTAAATCTGTTGCAGTTTTTTTCAAGGACCACTGATCTAAATGATTCCCCAAATCAAGCATAAACATGATGTTGCTGGCAGTCTTGGATTGGTTCATAAACAAAGACAATAAAATAGCCGAACAGTCCAAGACTTCCATCGTTAGTTCCTTACGCGCTAGTGTTTGATAGGCTTCTTTAACATATCCAAAAGCCTGATAACAAGTCCATATATAGCGAATAGGAGACGGCACAAGACTACGAAAAAGCACACGCTTAATCGCTGCACCTGAAACGATAGAATAGGCACTCTCTTCTCTACGAACAGGAAGAGTCATCAACTCAGAAACTTTCCCTTTATCAATTCTTTTTAAAAAGGCTTCTGCATTGTCTAATACAGAGAAGCCTTCTTTTATACGTAGGGTAAAGTGCTGTTGATCCATGTAAAACTGGATAGACTCAATTCCCTTCTCATCTCTCACCAAGGAACGAAGATAGTCTTGAATATCCAAGGTAAGTGAAAAAGAAGATGATAGTCGGATATGTTGATATCCTCTATATAGCACTTTAAAAGACATATTATTCTCCTATAAGGCTATCTAATTGCTCTTCTTTTTTCTCTTGCTCATACAAATATTTAGCATCTTGCAAAACATCGTCTCCATGTTGTTTCACAACAGAAACGGATGCATCTAGCTCGTCTTTCAACTTGTAAGCCTTAGCCAAAGCTTTAGAATAACCTTTTTTAGCTTCCTTACTTGCCAAGATTTTCAAACCAAGGGTACCAAATGCGACACCACCCAAAAATAATGAAGATTTTTTCGCAACTTTTGCAACGGTTAATACTTCTTTTAACATACTTATTTCCTCCTTATCATTATTATATAGCAATTTAGATATAAAAGCAATTTTATACCATAAATTGGAGTATTAGTTTTATTTCTACTGAATCTCCCATCTACTTACTCCTAAAGTTGCTTTCACTTGCCTCTTTTGATACACTTAAACTATGAATACAAATCTCAAACCCAAACTTCAGCGCTTCGCTTCTGCGACTGCCTTTGCCTGTCCTATCTGCCAAGAAAATCTGACTCTGGTAGAGAGCAGTCTCAAATGTAGCAATCGCCATTCTTTTGACTTGGCTAAATTTGGCTATGTCAATCTGGCACCTCAAATCAAGCAATCTGCCAACTACGACAAAGAAAACTTTCAAAACCGCCAACAAATCCTAGAAGCTGGCTTTTATCAAGCTATTTTAGAGGCTGTATCTGACTTGCTTGCAAGCTCAGAAACTAGTACAACAATTTTGGATATCGGCTGTGGCGAAGGTTTCTATTCTCGTAAGCTCCAAGAAAGTCACCCTGACAAAACCTTCTATGCCTTTGATATTTCCAAAGATTCCGTCCAAATCGCTGCCAAGAGCGAACCCAACTGGGCAGTCAACTGGTTCGTTGGTGACTTGGCACGACTTCCTATAAAAGACGCTAGCATGGATATCCTGCTTGATATCTTTTCGCCTGCCAACTATGGAGAATTTCGTCGCGTTTTATCCAAAGACGGTATTTTGATAAAGGTTATTCCAACTGAAAATCACCTCAAAGAAATCCGTCAAAGGGTACAGGACCAGCTGACAAACAAGGATTATTCTAATCAAGATATCAAAAATCATTTCCAAGAACACTTTACCATCCTATCTAGCCAAACGGCCTCTCTGACTAAGACTATCACAGCAGAACAACTCCAAGCCCTACTCAGCATGACACCCCTTCTCTTTCATGTTGATCAGAGCAAGATTGACTGGAGCCAACTGACAGAGATTACCATTGAAGCAGAGATTTTGGTTGGGAAAGCATTCTAAACTAGACTTCGCAAAGGTAGAAAACTTACTGAAAATCCTCAATATTACAAAAACGCATAAGAACAGGTGCTCAAAACCTTAATCTTATGCGTTTTGTTATAATTTCCATACACATTAAGGGGAATTAGTTGAAATCAGTTCTCTTAATAACCATTGAATACCATATAGTACATTTACCCCAAATATGATATAGGCCGTATAAATCAAGTATTTCGATTTCTCCCGCCTCAAAGAATAGATCTTATACAACATAAATAAATTTAAAGCGATAAATAATAGAGACAAAATCTTTCCTCCAAAATCAATCTTAAAAGTAGGCAGTCAGGCATATACCTCATATTTATTTTCGATTTGAAATAACAAATTTATCAATAAATAGCAATTGATATAAAGCAAGTACAGACCCCCAGAAACTACCTCGAAGAGAGATTTCTTGATGATTAAGAGAAAACAAATCATGGTTACCTATATAGAGGCAGGTCAAAATGATAAATAAAATCCAAAATAAATCAGTCCATCTATATTTTGAAAAATATTTTTTCCACATAAAAACACCTTCTTTCCTACAATCATATTATAATACTTTATGTAAGCGAATACAAGGAATATGAGGTAATTATCTACAAATAAACATGAGGTTGAAAGAGAGTAAAAAGCAGTATTTCTAAGCCTTAACTGTATCTATGATTGCTATCTTTTTAAGACAAGATTGACCCAAATCCACAGCTTTCAAAAAAAGCGAATTTCAATCGAAACTCGCTTTTTTACAAAATGTATTAGTATAAATCTTGTATCTTAGTTCAAGTGCCAGATATCTTCGTTATACTGAGCGATTGTACGGTCAGATGAGAAGAATCCTGCTTTAGAAATGTTAACGATGACTTTATCCAACCATGCGTCACGGTCTTCGTAGTCAGCAAGCATTTGCTCTTTCACTTTGATGTAGTCTTCCAAGTCAAGAAGAGTCATGAACCAGTCTTTGTTGATCAATTCATTGTAAAGACGTTCCAAGCGCTCTTTGTTTCCAGCTGCAAGAACTGCATCGCTAACGATGAAGTCAACCAATGGTTTGATAGCTTCACGAGCGTAGAATTCGCTTGATTTGTAAGCTGCTTTTGCGTAAAGGTCGATAACAGTTTCTGAATCTTCACCAAAGATGTAGATGTTTTCGTCTCCAACCAACTCAGCGATTTCCACGTTAGCTCCGTCCATAGTACCAAGAGTCAAAGCTCCGTTCAACATGAATTTCATGTTACCAGTACCTGAAGCTTCTTTAGAAGCAAGTGAGATTTGTTCTGAGATATCACATGCTGGGATAAGGAAGCTTGCTGCAGTAACGTTGTAGTTTTCAACCATAACTACTTGCAAGTGTGGAGCTACTGCTGGATCGTTAGCAATAACTTCTGACATGCAAAGGATCAAGTGGATGATGTCTTGAGCGATTGTGTAGGCTGGAGCTGCTTTACCACCAAAGAAGATTGTGATTGGACGAGCAGGAATGTTACCAGCTTTGATGTCAAGGTATTTGTGGATTACGTACAAAGCGTTCATTTGTTGGCGTTTGTACTCGTGAAGACGTTTGATTTGGATATCAAAGATAGAGTTTGGATTGATTTCCACACCTTGGTGTTCTTTCAAGTGACGAGCCAATTTACGTTTGTTGTGAGCCTTGATGCTTTCCAATTTTTCTTTGACAGCTGCTTTGTCTTCGTAAGACAAGAGTTTTTCAAGCTCATCTGCTTCATGGTGCCAACCTTCTCCAAGAATCTCATCCAAGTAGTGAGACAATCTTGGGTTAGCATGCATGAGCCAACGACGGAAAGTGATACCGTTTGTTTTGTTGTTGAATTTTTCTGGGTAAAGGTCGTAGAAAGCTTTCAACTCAGAATTTTTCAAGATTTCAGTGTGAAGTGCTGCAACCCCGTTAACGCTGTATCCGTAGTGGATATCCATGTGAGCCATGTGAACACGTCCGTTCTCATCGATAATTTGAACAGCTGGATCTTTCACTTCTGCTTTCACACGACGGTCCAATTCTTCGATGATTGGTACCAAGTGAGGAACCACTTCTTGCAAGAATTCAAGAGGCCATTTTTCAAGGGCTTCAGCAAGGATTGTGTGGTTAGTGTAGGCAGTCATGCTACGAACGATTGAGATTGCTTCGTCAAGCTCGATACCACGTGCAGTCAAAAGACGGATCAATTCAGGGATAACCATTGATGGGTGAGTGTCGTTGATTTGTACAACAGCGTAGTCAGCAAGGTCATGCAAGTTGCTTCCTTTTTCGATTGCTTCGTCGATGATCAATTGCGCACCGTTTGAAACCATGAAGTATTGTTGGAAGATACGGAGCAATTCACCTTGACGGTCACTATCATCTGGGTAAAGGAAGAGAGTCAAGTTGCGAGCGATATCTGTCTTGTCAAAGTTGATACCATCTTTAATAATAGAAGAATCAACTGAATCCAAGTCAAACAAACGCAAGCGGTTTTTAGTTGCTGTTTCATAACCAGTAACATCAATATCGTAAAGAGTTGATGTCAAAGTAAAGTCTGCAAATGGTACTTGGTAGCTACGGCTTGAACGAACCAACCAGTTTTGCTCTGTCAACCATGCATTTGGAATTGTTTCTTGTTGGTTGTTTTTAAGAACTTGTTGGAAAAGACCAAAGTGGTAGTTAAGACCAACACCGTCACCATTCAAACCAAGAGTCGCAATTGAGTCGATAAAGCAGGCAGCCAAACGTCCCAAACCACCATTACCAAGAGATGGTTCCAATTCAACTTCTTCAACTTCGATCAAGTCTTTACCTGCAGCAGCAAGTTCTTTTTTAACATCGTCGTAAAGACCAAGGTTGATTAAGTTGTTTGACAAGAGTTTACCAATCAAGAACTCAGCTGAGATGTAGTAAACTTTCTTTTTACCAGTGTTGACTGGTTTTTGGCTGCTTGCAAGCTTGCTGTAGTTAAGAAGAGCAAGGTAAAGCTCTTCATTGCTACATTCTGCAATGGTTTTATTGTAACGATTTTGTACAAATTCTTGTAGTGATAACATGTTTAAGGTGTCTCCTGATATTGTATTATTTCTTTAATTCTACCAAATTTTCATTAATTCGGCGATAGATTGTTGTCAAGTCAAGCAAGCCTTCCTCGACAGTTGGTGTCAATTGCTCTTCAGTCATACGCCAAGACCAGTTTCCACCAAGGGTAGATGGGAAGTTCATACGAGCTGTCTCATCCAATTCTAGCAAATCTTGCATAGTTGCAATTGCCATGAAGCTAACTGATGAAAAGACTGTACGAAGCATAGCGTGTGGAACTGTTTCGTATTCTTTACGGTTAGTATAGCGAGCCATGTACTCACGAGTCGCATCATCGATCTCGTTACGGTACCAACCAAGGACCGTGTTGTTATCGTGTGTTCCTGTGTACATAACTGAGTTAGCAGGTGCCAAGTGTGGGCTATCGATACTTTCGTCTTCTGGGTTGAAGGCAAATTGAAGAATCTTCATTCCTGGGAAACCAGTACGTTCACGCAATTCGATCACTTCATCAGTCATGAAACCAAGGTCTTCAGCGATAATGTTTAGCTCACCAAGTTCTTCCTTAACGGCTGCAAAGAGTTTGTAGCCCGGACCTTTCACCCACTCACCAGGTGCTGCTGTATCGGAACCAGCAGGGATTTCCCAGTAAGATTCGAAACCACGAAAGTGGTCGATACGAACGATATCGTAGATTTTGAAGCTTTCACGCAAGCGTTCAATCCACCATTTGTAGCCGTCTTTGTCCATTGCTTCCCAGTCATAGATTGGGTTACCCCAAAGCTGACCAGTTGCAGAAAACTCATCGGGTGGGCATCCTGCGATACAAGTAGCCTTACCGTTGACATCTGTCTTGAAGAGATGTGGATTTGCCCACATATCGCTTGAATCTTCCGCTACATAGATTGGCATATCCCCAACGATTTCGATGTGGTTGTCGTTAGCGTAAGCTTTCAGTTTCAACCATTGTTGGAAGAAGAAGTACTGAGTCACACGGTGGTAAACCAACTTGTCTGCCAATTGCTCACGGTAGCTTTCAAGCGCTGAAGCTTTACGAGCACGAGCATCTGCATCTGGCCATTCTGTCCAAGCAAGATTTTCAAAATGTTCTTTGATAGCCATATACTCAGCAAAGAGCTCAAGCCATGATTGGTTGTCTTGAGCAAATTTCTCAAAATCTGTAACATCTCCGACTTCAAAGAAACGTTTCACCGCTTTTTCTAAAAGAGGACGACGTGCATAGTAGATTTTAGCATAGTCAACTTCAGACGCATCGCTACCAAAATCAACTCCTTCAAGGTCACTTGCTTCCAACAAACCTTGCTCCACCAAGATATCCAAATCGATAAAATGAGTGTTTCCTGCGAAGGCTGAGAAAGATTGGTAAGGAGAATCCCCGTAACTAGTTGTTCCTAGTGGAAGGATTTGCCAGTAACGTTGTTTTGTACGAACCAAGAAATCAACGAAGTCGTAAGCACTTTGACCAAATGATCCGATTCCGTATGCTCCTGGAAGAGAAGAGATGTGCATCAACACACCACTTTGACGTTTTTTCATAAACAACACCTCGTGTATTTGTAGTTTAAATTTTCATTTTTGGGCGCAAACGTTTGCGTTAAGATAAGTATACTTTATTTTTGGAATAATTGCAAGCGTTTTTAAAAAACTTTTTGATTATTTTTTTTTAAAAAACTTGTCCTTCTTTATGTATACATATACATTTTCCTTTTCTATTTACAAAATCTTCTTCAACTACAAATAGAAGGCTCAACTTAGCCTACTTTTGGTCTAGAGCAATTTATTTTTTGTTCAAAATCTAGGCAATCGTTTCCCTAAATAATTTCAGTAAAATCATGAAAATATATTTTCTAACTTTTCTTCTATTATAAACAAATAAAACGCTTACCCTTTTCGTGAAATTTTTTTAAAATTTTTACAAAAAACACTTGCAACCGTTTTCTATTTGTGCTATACTAGTCCCATAAAGGAAAACGTTTGCGTTTCCTCATTATAAAATTTGTTATTCTTTAGGAGGAATACACTATGTCATCTAAATTCATGAAGAGCGCTGCTGTGCTTGGAACTGCTACACTTGCTAGCTTGCTTTTGGTAGCTTGCGGAAGCAAAACTGCTGATAAGCCTGCTGATTCTGGTTCATCTGAAGCGAAAGAAATCACTCTTTACGTTGAGGACCAATACAAAGCTTATGCTGAAACAGTAGCTAAAGCTTATAAAGAACAATCAGGAACAACAGTTAACATCAAATCTGGTGACCAAATGGGTGGGCTTGACAAACTTTCTCTTGACAACCAATCAGGTCAAGCTCCTGACGTTATGATGGCTCCATACGACCGTGTAGGTAGCCTTGGTACTGACGGACAACTTTCAGAAGTGAAATTGAGCGACGGTGCTAAAACAGATGATAAAACTAAATCTCTTGTAACAGCTGCTGACGGTAAAGTTTACGGTGCTCCTGCCGTTATCGAGTCACTTGTTATGTACTACAACAAAGACTTGGTAAAAGAAGCTCCAAAAACATTTGCTGACTTGGAAAACCTTGCTAAAGATAGCAAATACGCATTCGCTGGAGAAGATGGAAAAACTTCTGCTTTCCTAGCTGACTGGACAAACTTCTACTTTGCATACGGACTTCTTGCTGGTAACGGCGGTTACGTATTCGGACAAAACGGTAAAGACGCTAAAGACATCGGTCTTGCAAACGACGGCGCTATCAAAGGTGTAGAATACGCTAAAACTTGGTATGAAAAATGGCCTAAAGGTATGCAAGATACTGAAGGAGCTGGAAACCTAATCCAAACTCAATTCCAAGAAGGTAAAACAGCTGCTATCATCGATGGACCTTGGAAAGCTCAAGCCTTCAAAGATGCTAAAGTAAACTACGGTGTTGCAACTATCCCAACTCTTCCAAACGGAAAAGACTACGCAGCATTTGGTGGTGGTAAAGCTTGGATCATCCCATCAAGCACTAAGAACCTTGAAGCTGCTCAAAAATTTGTAGACTTCCTTGTTTCAACTGAACAACAAAAAGCCTTCTACGATAAAACTAATGAAATCCCAGCTAACACTGAAGCTCGTTCATACGCTGAAGGTAAAAATGATGAGTTGACAACAGCTGTTATCAAACAGTTCAAGAACGCTCAACCAATGCCAAACATCTCTCAAATGTCAGCTGTTTGGGACCCAGCTAAAACAATGTTGTTTGAAGCTGTAAGCGGTAAGAAAGATGCTAAGACAGCTGCAAACGATGCTGTAACATTGATCAAAGAAACAATCAAACAAAAATTTGGTGAATAAGAAATTTGTTCAAGGGGGGTGGAAATCAAATCCCCCTTTGAATTTATCAACAAAAACACAAATAGTTTAGGTTTTATCTAGAAACCAGTATCCTATGAAAGGAGTTATTATGGAAAAGCAACAACCTAGTAAAGCAGCCCTGCTGTCTATCATTCCTGGGTTAGGACAGATTTACAATAAACAAAAAGCCAAAGGTTTTATCTTCCTTGGTGTAACCATCGTATTTGTCCTTTATTTCCTAGCACTTGCAGCCCCTGAATTGAGCAATCTTATCACTCTTGGTGACAAGCCAGGTCGTGACAATTCCCTCTTTATGCTGATTCGTGGTGCCTTCCATTTAATCTTTGTAGTCGTTTATGTACTCTTTTATTTCTCAAATATTAAAGATGCACATACAACTGCTAAACACATTAACAATGGTATTCCAGTAGCACTTACCTTTAAAGAAATGGTCAAAGGAATCTATGAAAATGGCTTCCCTTACCTCTTGATCATTCCATCTTATATTGCCATGACTTTTGCAATCATCTTCCCAGTTATCGTAACCTTGATGATTGCCTTTACTAACTACGACTTCCAACACTTGCCACCAAACAAATTGTTGGACTGGGTTGGTTTGACAAACTTTACAAACATTTGGAGCTTGAGTACCTTCCGTTCTGCCTTTGGTTCTGTTCTTTCTTGGACTATCATCTGGGCTTTGGCTGCCTCAACTTTACAGATCGTCATCGGTATCTTCACAGCTATCATTGCTAACCAACCATTTATCAAAGGAAAACGTATCTTTGGTGTTATTTTCCTTCTTCCTTGGGCTGTTCCAGCCTTCATCACTATCTTAACATTCTCAAACATGTTTAACGATAGTGTAGGAGCTATCAACACTCAAGTATTGCCAATCTTAGCTAAATTCCTTCCTTTCCTTGATGGTGCCCTTATTCCTTGGAAAACAGACCCAACTTGGACTAAGATTGCCTTGATTATGATGCAAGGTTGGCTTGGATTCCCATATATCTACGTTTTGACTTTAGGTATCTTGCAATCTATTCCTAACGACCTTTACGAAGCAGCTTATATTGACGGTGCCAATGCTTGGCAAAAATTCCGCAACATCACTTTCCCAATGATCTTGGCCGTTGCGGCACCTACTTTGATTAGCCAATACACCTTCAACTTTAACAACTTCTCTATCATGTACCTCTTCAATGGTGGAGGACCTGGTAGTGTCGGAGGTGGAGCTGGTTCAACCGATATCTTGATCTCATGGATCTACCGTTTGACAACAGGTACATCTCCTCAATACTCAATGGCGGCAGCTGTTACCTTGATTATCTCTATCATTGTCATCTCAATCTCTATGATCGCATTCAAGAAACTACACGCATTTGATATGGAGGACGTCTAAGATGAATAACTCAATTAAACTCAAACGTAGACTGACTCAAACCCTTACTTACCTCTACTTGATTGGCCTATCAATCGTGATTATCTATCCACTTTTGATTACCATCATGTCAGCCTTTAAAGCAGGTAACGTCTCAGCCTTTAAACTAGATACTAATATCGACCTCAATTTTGATAACTTTAAAGGCCTCTTCACTGAAACCTTGTACGGTACTTGGTATCTCAATACCTTGATCATCGCCTTGATTACCATGGCTGTTCAAACAAGTATTATCGTACTGGCTGGTTATGCCTACAGCCGTTACAACTTCTTGGCTCGTAAACAAAGTTTGGTCTTCTTCTTGATCATCCAAATGGTTCCAACCATGGCCGCTTTGACAGCCTTCTTCGTTATGGCGCTTATGTTGAACGCCCTTAACCACAGCTGGTTCCTCATCTTCCTTTATGTTGGTGGAGGTATTCCGATGAATGCTTGGCTCATGAAAGGTTACTTCGATACAGTGCCAATGTCTCTAGACGAATCTGCAAAACTAGACGGTGCAGGACACTTCCGCCGCTTCTGGCAAATTGTTCTACCACTGGTTCGCCCAATGGTTGCCGTACAAGCTCTCTGGGCCTTCATGGGACCTTTCGGAGACTACATCCTCTCTAGTTTCTTGCTTCGTGAGAAAGAATACTTTACTGTTGCCGTTGGTCTCCAAACCTTCGTCAGCAATGTGAAAAACATGAAGATTGCCTACTTCTCAGCAGGAGCTATCCTCATCGCCCTTCCAATCTGTATTCTCTTCTTCTTCCTACAAAAGAACTTTGTTTCAGGACTTACAAGTGGTGGCGACAAGGGATAATCTATCCCCGCCACCCTTTTTCATTTTGGAGCTTGTGACTATAAAACTATCTTAAAGCAAGCAATTTGTCTCCTAGACTTGAAATAAAGCACATTTCTCTATATAATAATACTCATATAGAAAACACCTTTTAGAAAGATACAAATGCTTCCATATCCATTTTCATATTTTTCAAGTATTTGGGGATTTCGTAAGCCCCTGTCCAAACGTTTTGGGCTCAACTGGTTTCAACTGCTCTTCACCAGTATCTTCCTCATCAGCTTGTCTATGGTACCCATTGCCATCCAAAACAGCTCACAGGATACTTATCCGCTAGAAACCTTTATCGATAATGTCTATGAACCATTGACAAATGAGGTTGTTCAGGATCTCTCTGAACACGCTACAATTGTTGATGGCAAATTAACTTATACAGGAACAGCTAGTCAAGCACCTTCTCTTTTAATCGGTCCAAGTCAAAACAAGGAATTACCTAAGGACTTGCAACTTCATTTCGATACGAATGAGCTCGTCATCAGCAAGGAAAGCAAGGAATTGACCCGTATCTCTTACCGAGCGATTGAGACTGAGAGTTTCAAAAGCAAGGACAGCTTGACCCAAGCGATTTCTAAAGACTGGTACCAGCAGAATCGTGTCTATATCAGTCTCTTCCTAGTTCTCGGTGCGAGTTTCCTCTTTGGTTTGAATTTCTTTATCGTCTCTTTAGGAGCGAGTCTTCTCCTTTATATCACTAAGAAATCACGCCTCTTTTCATTTAGGACCTTTAAAGAGTGCTACCATTTTATCTTGAACTGTTTAGGATTACCAACTCTGATTACACTTATTTTGGGACTCTTTGGCCAAAATATGTCAAATCTCATCACTGTACAAAACATTCTTTTTGTTCTGTATCTAGTCACTATCTTTTATAAAACGCATTTCCGTGATCCAGATTACCATAAATAGGAGATTTTTATGCCCGTTACGATTAAAGACGTGGCCAAGGCTGCTGGTGTTTCGCCTTCAACCGTAACCCGTGTTATTCAAAACAAATCAACCATTAGCGACGAAACAAAAAAACGCGTTCGCAAGGCTATGAAGGAGCTCAATTACCACCCCAACCTCAACGCTCGTAGCTTGGTAAGCAGTTATACCCAAGTTATCGGCTTGGTACTTCCTGATGACTCAGACGCCTTCTATCAAAATCCTTTCTTCCCATCTGTCCTCCGTGGTATAGCCCAAGTCGCATCTGAAAACCACTATGCAATTCAGATTGCAACAGGTAAAGATGAAAAAGAGCGCCTTAAAGCGATCTCACAGATGGTTTACGGCAAACGTGTGGATGGTTTGATCTTCCTTTATGCCGAAGAGGAGGATCCCTTGGTCAAGCTGGTCGCTGATGAGCAGTTCCCCTTCCTCATCCTAGGAAAATCCATTTCACCCTTTATCCCTCTTGTCGATAATGACAATGTCCAAGCTGGTTTTGATGCAACCGAATATTTCATCAAAAAAGGCTGCAAACGAATTGCCTTCATTGGAGGGACTAAACGACTCTTCGTAACGCAAGACCGTTTAACAGGCTATGAGTCAGCACTCAAGCAATACAAACTGCCTATTGATGGAAATTTGACCTATTTTGCAACCGAGTTCTTAGAAGAAAAAGGATATCAGTTTAGCCAACTCCTCTTTCAGCATGACCCTCAGATTGATGCTATCATTACAACTGATAGCCTCCTAGCCGAAGGGGTCTGTGACTATATTGCTAAGCACCAACTGGATGTCCCTGTTCTCAGCTTCGACTCAGTCAATCCCAAGCTCAACTTGGCGGCCTATGTTGATATCAATAGCCTAGAACTTGGTCGTGTTTCTCTTGAAACTATCCTCCAGATTATCAACGATGCTAAAAGCAATAAGCAAATTTGTTACCGTCAGTTAATCGCCCACAAAATTATCGAAAAATAAAAACCAGCTCGCGCTGGTTTTTTAGTTACTAATTTTCTGTTTCAACGAATCGTCCCAGAATATGAACATTCTCAGATACAGAGACAAAGGCACCTGAATCCACCTGTTTCATAATCTGTTTAAATTCATTAAACTCTGCACGTGTAATGACAGTGATTAAAACTGCCTTTCTTTCGTGATTATAGGTTCCTTCTGCATCGTGAATCATGGTTGCTCCGCGGTGCAATTTTTTATGGATTTTTTCAATTACCTTGTCTGGATGATTGGTCACAATCATGGCCTGCATGCGTTTTTGCTTGGTAAAGACAGCGTCTGTCACACGGCTAGAGACAAAGATGGTAATCATAGAGTAGAGAGCGTATTTCCAACCAAAGGTCAAACCTGCTATCAGCATGATGGTCCCATTTACCAAGAAAGAAATACTACCGACATTCTTACCTGTTTTCTTGCGAATGGTCAGGCTGACGATATCCGTCCCACCACTGGAGATATTGTTTCTTAAAGCAAAACCAATTCCCAAGCCCATGACAACACCCCCAAAAAGGGCATTGATAATGGGATCCTCCGTCAAGGTCGCCACAGGCACAAACTGGATAAAGAAAGAACTCATAGACACCGTGATAAATGTAAAGACGGTGAATTTATGGCCAATCTGATACCAAGCTAAGACCATCAAAGGGAAGTTAATGGCGTAGAAGGTTAGCGAAATCGGTATATGAAAACCAAACCAGTGATTACTCAAGGCAGAGATAATCTGTGCCAGACCTGTCGCACCACTCGAATACACATGCCCTGGTTGAAAAAAGAAATTGACCGCCACTGCTGATAAAAATCCATAGACCAGAGAGGCCGAAATCTTCTCATCATATTTTTCGCGAGAGATGCTTTGTAAGACACGTAAAATTTTTATCTGATGAGCAAAGCGGCGCAGATAATAGCGCCACCGCTTAATTCGTTTTGCTTGTTTCATCTTCTTCTACTTGTAAGCTGAGTTCCTCTAGTTGTTTGAGAGCTACTGTTGAAGGAGCTTGTGTCATTGGATCAGTTGCCTTGTTATTCTTAGGGAAGGCAATGACTTCACGGATATTTTCTTCTCCTGCAAGCAACATGACAAATCGGTCAAGCCCGATAGCCAAACCACCGTGTGGTGGGAAACCATAGTCCATGGCTTCAAGAAGGAAGCCAAACTGATCATTTGCTTCTTCGGCTGAGAAACCAAGAGCCTTGAACATGCGTTCTTGAAGGTCTTTTTGGTTGATACGAAGGCTACCACCACCAAGCTCATAACCGTTCAAGACGATATCGTAAGCAATGGCACGAACCTTAGCCAAATCACCTTCTAATTCGTGAGCAGTCTCTTCTTGTGGAAGGGTAAATGGATGGTGGGCGCTCATATAGCGATCTTCTTCTTCAGACCATTCAAACATTGGCCAGTCAACCACCCAAAGGAAGTTGAATTTATCGTTATCAATCAAGCCAAGCTCTTTGGCAATACGTCCACGAAGGGCACCAAGAGTTGCATTGGCCACTTCAAGCGTATCCGCCACAAAGAGAACCAAGTCCTTATCTTCAAGAGCAAGCGCTGTTGTCAATTCTGCTTGGATGCCAGTCAAGAACTTAGCAACTGGTCCGTTTAATTCTCCATCAACAACCTTGACCCAAGCAAGACCTTTGGCACCGTACTGCTTGGCTACTTCCGCCATCTTGTCGATGTCTTTACGTGAATAGTTGTCCGCAGCGCCTTTGACTACAATTGCTTTTACAGCAGGTGCTTCTGAAAAGACTTTAAAGTCTACACCTTTGACCACTGCTGTCAAGTCTTGAAGCAACATATCAAAACGCGTATCAGGTTTATCAGAACCGTAAAGAGCCATGGCATCATCGTATTTCATACGAGGGAAAGGCAGAGTGACTTCAATGCCTTTTGTTTCCTTCATGACACGCGCAATCAAGCCTTCTGTGATATCTTGGATTTCTTGCTCAGTAAGGAAAGATGTTTCCAAGTCGACCTGAGTAAATTCAGGCTGGCGGTCTCCACGTAAGTCCTCGTCACGGAAGCATTTGACGATCTGGTAGTAACGATCAAAACCAGCATTCATCAAAAGCTGCTTAGTAATCTGTGGACTTTGAGGAAGCGCGTAAAAATGCCCTTTATTAACACGAGATGGCACCAAATAGTCACGCGCCCCTTCAGGCGTTGACTTAGAAAGGAATGGTGTCTCCACGTCGATAAACTCCAACTCATCCAAGTAGTTGCGGATAGAGTGGGTTACCTTGGCACGAAGTTTAAGATTTTCCAGCATTTCTGGACGGCGAAGATCAAGGTAACGGTAACGCAAACGTGTATCGTCATTGGCCTCAATGCCATCCTTAATCTCAAATGGGGTTGTTTTAGCTGTATTAAGCACTGTCAGAGCTGTCACATTCAACTCAACTGCACCAGTTGGCAACTTATCATTGGCTTGTTCACGCGCAGCGACCTGTCCAGTCACCTCGATAACAAATTCGCTACGAAGGCTTTCAGCTGTTGCCATGACCTCTGCAGAGACTTTTTCAGGGTTGATGACCAACTGCATGATTCCTTCACGGTCACGAAGGTCGATAAAGATCAAACCGCCCAAGTCACGACGACGACCAACCCATCCTTTCAAGGTCATTTCTTGTCCGATGTGTTCCTCACGAACACGACCAGCATACATACTACGTTTCATTGTTTCTCTCCTCTTTTATTCTGTTACTATTTTACCATAAAAGCGCAGGCTCTTCATGAAAATCATCAGAAAAGTTTGCCAGTCTTTAAAAATCAAGTGAAGATTATAAAAATTAGAGCCCATACAAAAATCCGATGAACTTCACCGGACTCTTTTATTTTGAATTTTTGCCTGCTTTACGCTTTTCAGCGATTTCAGCCGCCTTTCGAGGCAAGACAATTTCCGTTGTGTAAGCTGTCCCAAAGCGCAAGACACCTGCAATAGGGGCAAAGACAACTGCTAGATAGTTATAGAAGAAATCGCCCTTAAAGGCATAAGCTAACGCTCCAATGATGAAAAATAGAACAACTGCTTGAATCACTGCTAATAAAATTACTCGTTTCATGTGACCTCCTGACTCTATTATAGCATGAGAATCATCAAAAAGCTGACTAAATTATTCAAAGCGTGGAGAGAAATACTGTAGACCAGACCTTTTCTGCTAATATAAGCCAAGCCTAAGCTAAACCCAAGACTGCTATAAACTAAAAATTGTTGCACATCACCTGGGAAATGAATCAAGGCAAATAGAACACTAGATACCAGAAGAAAAAGCAGAGTTTGTTTGCTATTGTCCTGCTTAGGGAAGAGATAGCGTGCTAACATCCCTCTAAAGATAAGTTCTTCCGTCAAAGGAGCAAAAATAACGACCGCAAAGAATGAGAAAAGTGGTTGAGACAAGGTCAAGTCTATCGCTATTTGTTGATTTACTGAAGGGTCGTTTGGCAAGAAGAATTGAACAACCAGAGATAAGAACCAAACCAAGGCAGGAAGCCAAATAAATCGGTTGAAGTCGCTCTTCTCAATACGAATAGGACCTTTCTGATACCATTTGTAAATGCCGTACACATAAACTCCAGCCAAGGCCACATAGAGCAAGGTCACAGCATAGGGTGAAGCGCCTAAGGCAAGCGACGTAGTTGCGAGCATCTGAATGAAGCTATAGATGAATAAAAAGGATAGAATGGCTAGAAGAAACCAGCCAAAGTTTTTAAGTAATTTCATAAAGGTCTCCTATTTGAAATAACGTTTCACCATAGGTAACTGCATCACATTAATATAAATATGGATGGCTCCTACAAGCAAGAAGGCTAGTAACTGAATCTCTCCTGTCAGTAAGGAAAAGAGAGCAATTAGAATGTAGAGACCTGGCAAGACATACTGATTTAGTTGGAATAAAATCCGAAAACTCTGTTCCAAATTAGCCTGGCGCTCCCCTTCATCGTAAGAATTGATAAAGTCCATGACATCCTTTGGTGTAGAGAAAAATGCCAAATCAAACTGACGAACAATCGCAATGGTCTTAAAAAGATATTTTTGAGCATTTAAAACTAACACTAACCCCAAAAAGGAAAGGGATAAGGTTATATGGCTTATATCGAGTACAATTACTTCACTTCCTGAAATGAAGAGAGCCAATAAAATCGCTACGCTTGCACTATTAAAAGCAATAGTTCCAAACTCGAGATTCCGATACATCTGCACATAATAGGTTTCATTCAGATCATCATCCATTTCCTCTTGATACAAGGAGTGAAATTTTCTGCTTTTCTTTAAGAAATTGAACGTCAAAAGAATGCTAATGAAACCTAATACTAAACCAATAGCTGATATCCATGGTATCAAGATTTTTACATCTAAAATAATTTCGTGGGATTCGGCACCAGCCTTCAACATATCTACAAATATGTACAAGAAAGCTCCCAAGACAATAGACATTAAAAATAACAAGCCACCTTTCTTATTCTTTTTCATATTCATTCTCCTTTTTCACTTGCTAAATTTTGGGATTTCTTTTCAATCCATTCAATTACTGGTATGAGGGCAAAGTAGGCCCAAATAAATTGGTCACTCTGATAGGGACTAAACCAGCCTAAGTCTATTCCAATCAATAGAAATACGCTGACTAATAGAGCTGCGACAACTACATAATAAACCACTTTATACTTGTTCATCATTTTTCTCCTTTTCCTTCAACCGATTGAAAATGGACAAGAGGACTAAATTAATCCAAAACAAATACTTACTTTCAACAAAATAGAACCAACCCAGTAATGTTCCAATCATAGCCAAGGCATTCACAATAAGGGCAAGAACACTCATATAATAAACCACTCTATACATGTTCATCACTCATCCTCCTCCAAGCGAAATACCGATTCGACTGTTTCGTTGAAAATCTGAGATATTTTCAAGGCAATCACAACGGACGGGGTGTATTCGTCCCGTTCTAGTAAGCTAATGGTCTGTCTGGAAACCTCTGCTAGCTTGGCTAGTTCGGTTTGATTGAGACCATCGCGAGCCCGAAGCTCTTTTAGACGATTTTTTAGTTGCATGTTACACACCTACTTTCCGTCAAATTCAACGGTTTGGATATCCTCAATACGTTGCAACTTGAATTTTTCTTTTCCCTTTTTATCAACACGGCGTAGCTTGACCCATTCCTCATCAACATCCACAACTTCCCAGTTGTCTGTTCCAAACACTTGTCCAACGATTGTTGGTTTTTTCCCAATTAATTCTTGCAATAATCTTGACATATCTATATTTCCTTTCTCTTTTCTTTCGATTACCTTTAACCTCTTCTCTAACCGCTTGATTTTTTTAGATTGACTCGTATAAATCAAGATGAGAAAAGGGAAAAAAATCCATACCCACATGTGGCTCCCTCCTATTTCTTTATTTCTTAACTTGCTTACATTGTAACACATCTTTTTCTTTTTGACAAGTATATTTGTCAAAAAGTTTATGATTTTTGTCATTTTGCAAAAGAAAAAGGTCAGAGTAGTTTTCTGACCAGTTTTTCTGTTATTAAAACCCTAGTTTTTCAAAGATTTCTGAGAAGTTTTGGCTGATAGTCTCAAGCGACACTTGCACTTCTTCTCGGGTTTGATTGTTCTTGACCGTCACTTGTCCGCTTTCGACTTCGCTCTCTCCTAGGGTGATGAGGGTCTTAGCCGCAAAGACATCGGCTGACTTGAACTGAGCTTTGAGTTTACGGTTGAGGTAATCGCGCTCTGCTTTGAATCCTTGTTGGCGAAGGGCTTGTACCAACTCCAAAGCCTTGATATTTGCTCCTTCGCCCAAGACTGCGATATAGACATCTAGGGCGTTTTCGATAGGGAGAGACACACCTTGCTTTTCAAGGATGAGAAGCAGGCGCTCTACACCAAGTCCAAAACCAAATCCAGCAGTTTCAGGGCCACCAAAGTAGGTAACCAAACCATCGTAGCGACCACCCGCACAGACAGTCAAATCATTTCCCTCGATCTCAGTGATGAACTCGAAAATGGTGTGGTTATAGTAGTCCAGACCACGCACCATATTGGTATCGATGATATAGTCTACACCAAGGTTTTCCAACATCTGACGCACAGCATCAAAATGAGCTTGGCTTTCTTCATCAAGAAAGTCCAAGATAGAAGGTGCATTCTCCACTGCCACCTTGTCTTCTTTTTCCTTAGAGTCCAAGACTCGAAGAGGATTTTCCTCCAAACGACGTTGGCTATCCTTAGACAAGGTCTCCTTGAGCGGTGTCAAATAGTCAATTAAGGCTTGACGGTAGGCCGCACGGCTCTCAGGATTTCCAAGAGTGTTGAGGTGCAATTTGACACCTTGGATGCCGATTTCTTTCAAGAAATGGGCTGCCATCGCGATTGTTTCCACATCAGTAGCTGGATTGCTAGAGCCAAAACACTCAACCCCAATCTGGTGGAATTGGCGCAAGCGCCCTGCCTGTGGACGCTCATAACGGAACATAGGTCCCATGTAGTAGAACTTGCTTGGCTTTTGCACCTCTGGGGCGAAGAGTTTATTTTCCACATAAGAACGGACAACGGGCGCAGTTCCTTCTGGACGTAGGGTGATATGACGGTCACCCTTGTCATAGAAATCGTACATTTCCTTGGTTACGATATCCGTTGTATCTCCGACAGAGCGACTGATAACCTCGTAATGCTCAAAAATAGGCGTGCGCACTTCTGCATAGTTGTAGCGCTTGAAAATCTCACGGGCAAAGCCCTCAACGTACTGCCATTTGGCAGATTCAGCAGGCAAGATATCCTGCGTTCCTTTTGGTTTTTGTAATTTCATAGGGAATCCTCTTTAAACTTAATAGTCTTATTTTACCATAAATAGAGGGATTAAAACAGTAAGAAAAAAATTAGGATTTAGATATCATTTTTAAGATTAATAACTGTCAAAAGAATAGCTAGCAAGGAAAGACCAACAAATAGCATCCAAGTCAACTGTATATTCCATACGGCTACTAGTGAAAAACAAGCTGTTCCCACAGGTATGGATAAGGTAAATAATAAACCTAAAAAATTACTGGTACGAGCTAGAACCTCTGGAGCTAGATTTTTCAGGAGCATGGCACTAATCTTTGGTTGAACTTTACCACACACATACAGAGTTGAAAAGAGAAATAGTAAACCAAGTACGACTTGATTGAATAAATTAGCTAGACCAATTAGACTGAGTCCTACGGTCGCCCACATCATCAATCTAGGCAAAGACTGCTTCCCAAAATAATCATTGCCCGTAAGGCTACTGATGATGATTGCTACTAAAACACAGAATTGATTGATAAATAGTGCCTCTGTGTAAGAAAAATTCAAGAGAGAATGGCTCAAAAAGAAGATGTTATAGATGCTTCCTAAAGCCCCACCCAAGGCATTAATAAGCAAGACAGCAAAGATCATGAATCCAAAGTTTTTCTGTCCACCTTTAAGAAAAACAAGACGTAAATTTCGGTAAATTGTTAGGCACTGGTCTTTGATAGAAAGCTTCTCATTTTTTAGTGATTCACCATCAGCAGATGACATTGACAGGCTTAATTTGCTTTTTCCTAAAAAGAGAACAAAGGCTGATACTAGGAAAAAGCAGGCATTGATTCCCGCAACGAGGGAAAAATTGTTGACTGATAGACCTAAGAGCCACACTCCGAAAGCTTGACCACCAATGGCTGAAATATAGGTGATAAACTGTGAAAAAGAGTAAGCTTCCATCAGATCATCTTCAGCTACTTTTTCCTTAATAAGAGGCATGCGCAGGCCACCTGCAAAATCACTGATGACATCACTAATGACATTGATCAAACACAGGCTAGAAAAGGCAAAGAGACTAGCTTGCTGAACAACTAGGGCTGCTAGAAAAAATAAAACCGCCTGAAACAAACCGCTATAGACCATCCATTTGACCTTGTCCCTCGTGTAATCTGCCCGAATCCCTACAAAAACTGTAAAGAGAGTCGGAATAATCATGACAATATTCGCCATAGCAACAGCAAAAGATGCTTGTGGCAAGGTCGATGCATAGACGATAAATACCAGATTGAAAATCGAAGCACCAAAAGCATTGAAAAAGCGTGACAAAGTCAAGAGGCGATAAGCTTGATTTCTAAACAATAATTTCATAGGTAATCTCCCTTCTTGTTCGAAGTTTTATGTGAAGTATGACTATAGTATAGCACTTAGAAATTTTAGAGGAAAAACTTTTGAATATATGCAACAAATGAAATGAGCAAAAAGAAACGATAGAATTTCTCCAGTGACACGAGAGAGCCCAACAGTTCTATCGCTTAAAATTTCAAATAATTTTCTTAGTTTGCAGATATTCAACAATCGGTCGTTTTTCTATAGTATTCGGCAGATTTATTACAGCCAAGCATCTCAAAAATACGGACAGCATCTTCCATCTTTTTCTGGCCTTCCTTGACTCTACCTTGCTTGCTATCAAGGAGACCCTCTGCCCACAAATAGACAATTCGGAAATAAGTCTCATTTTCCTCGTAGAAATGCTCTTCGATAACACGTTTAAAATAATGGGCATTGGTAAATTCTTCACACTCAATACTAGCTAAAAAGCCATTCAATAGTATAGTGTGAAAAAGGTTTCGATTGCCAGACATTTCCATTAGAAAATCAGATTTTCGTACCATCTCTCTAACATACCTAGTGAAAAGAGAAACAGATAGAAATGGTGAACTGACTGAAAATAAATTGAGTTCATAGATTCCCCAGATTTCGGTAGAAAACAAATAATCATGAAGGACTTTCCCCTCCTCTGCCGTTAACTCTACCCTTTCGTCCATGCTCTTCATATAAGACTTTATAAGAATGGCATTTAGAATATGTTTCTGTTTGTTTTGAGAATGGGCATGCTTTTGATACTCCTTGCGATACAAGTTCTCAAGAGGTGCTATATTCTTTGGATCCAAGACATCTATGATTTCTTTTCTCAACTCAGAATCTGTATCATACTGAAACCCTCTCGCCAGAAAGAGGATTTCCTCTACACTGGCAGATATATTTTCTAGGGCAAATAAAAACTTTTCCACCGAAAGTTCACTCTGACCTGTTTCAAAGCGGGACAACATAGATGGCGAAAATTGTCCCCCAGTCGCTTGTCTCAGCGAGATATTTCTTGACTCTCGTAATTGTCTAAAGACTTTTCCAATCTGCTCCATAGGCTTCCCCTTGATTCAGTATTTTCTTCATTTTATCATATTTTTCAGAAAATTCATCAAAAACTTGCCAAATTGTCAGAATTATGAGAAAATAGAGGATATTTATCACGTGGAGGGACTGTTATGAGAGACGATATCAAAATCAATGACCGCGCTTTGGCCTTACAAGACCAAATTATCGAAAAACTAGAGAAGGTTTTTGATACAGATGTGGAATTAGATGTTTACAATCTAGGACTGATTTATGAAATCAATCTGGATGAAACGGGTCTCTGCAAGATTGTCATGACCTTCACCGACACCGCCTGTGATTGCGCCGAAAGCCTGCCTATCGAAATCGTCGCAGGTCTGAAACAAATCGAGGGCATCGAAGATGTCAAGGTTGAAGTTACCTGGTCGCCTGCTTGGAAAATTACACGAATCAGTCGCTACGGCCGTATTGCCCTTGGACTGCCACCTCGTTAATCAGGCAAATCACTTTTGAAGATGAAAAAAAGCAAGCCGAAATTGGCTTGCTTTTTGAGTTTACTTTTTACCTGACTTGTCCATATTCCAGAAGTCTGTCACGGCTCCGCGTGAAGCAGATGATACGATATGGGCGTATTTACCGAGGACACCACGGCTGTAAAGTGGTGGCAAGGTTGTTTCTGCCTTACGTTTTTCAAGTTCTTCTTCGGATACTGCCATGGAAATTTCTTTGGTATCTTGGTCAACTGTAACGATATCGCCTGTACGGAGGTAGGCAATTGGTCCACCATCCTGAGCTTCAGGAGCGATATGTCCAACAACCAGACCATAAGTACCACCAGAGAAACGACCATCTGTCAAGAGGGCAACCTTGTCTCCTTGACCTTTACCGACGATCATTGATGAAAGTGAGAGCATCTCAGGCATACCAGGACCGCCCTTAGGTCCAACGAAACGAACAACGACAACATCGCCATCAACGATTTCATCTGTCAGAACAGCCTGAATAGCATCTTCTTCTGAATCAAAGACCTTAGCTGGTCCAACGTGACGACGCACTTTAACACCTGATACCTTGGCAACAGCACCGTCAGGGGCAAGGTTCCCGTTCAAGATGATAAGCGGACCATCTGCACGTTTTGGATTTTCAAGTGGCATAATGACTTTTTGACCTGGAGTGAGGTCTGCAAAGTCAGCTAAGTTCTCAGCAACAGTCTTACCAGTACATGTGATACGATCTCCGTGAAGGAATCCATTTGCCAAGAGATATCTCATAACCGCAGGCACACCACCGACTTCGTAGAGGTCTTGGAAGACATACTGACCAGATGGTTTCAAGTCGGCCAAGTGAGGCACACGCTCTTGGATTGTATTGAAGTCCTCAAGTGTCAAGTCAACATTTGCAGCATGGGCAATAGCAAGCAAGTGAAGAGTGGCATTTGTAGAACCACCGAGAGCCATAGTTACAGTGATAGCATCTTCAAAGGCTTCACGAGTCAAGATATCTGATGGTTTAAGACCAAGCTCCAACATCTTAACAACAGCACGTCCTGCCGCTTCGATATCTTCTTTCTTATCAGCTGATTCAGCTGGGTGAGAGGATGAACCTGGCAAACTCATACCGAGAACTTCGATAGCTGTCGCCATGGTATTAGCTGTGTACATACCACCACAGCCACCAGGGCCAGGGCAGGCATTACATTCAAGACGTTTCACGTCCTCAGCTGTCATGTCACCGTGGTTCCATTTTCCGATACCTTCAAAGACAGAAACCAAGTCGATGTCTTTTCCATCAAGATTTCCCGGTGCAATGGTTCCACCATAGGCGAAAATAGCTGGGATATCCATATTGGCAATGGCAATCATAGAACCAGGCATGTTCTTGTCACAGCCACCGATAGCGACGAAGGCATCCACGTTGTGACCACCCATAGCCGCCTCAATAGAGTCCGCAATGATATCACGAGATGTCAAAGAGAAGCGCATACCAGGCGTTCCCATGGCAATCCCGTCTGCTACGGTAATTGTCCCAAATTGAACAGGCCAAGCACCTGCAGATTTGACACCCTCTTTAGCCAGTTTACCAAAATCATGCAAGTGAATGTTACATGGTGTATTTTCCGCCCAAGTAGAAATAACCCCTACAATCGGTGTTTCAAAGTCCTTATCTGTCATACCAGTCGCACGAAGCATGGCACGGTTTGGTGATTTAACCATGCTGTCATAAATGCTACTGCGGTGACGTTTATCTAATTCAGTCATTTGTTCCCTCCCATTTCAGTTTTTACTATTATAGCATATTTTAAAAGCAATGAACAGAAGAAAATTCTTGAATTTTCAGAAAATTCTATACAGAAATATTTTCTTTAAAAATGTTACATTTATTTCTTGACTTTATAAATTAAAGTGATATCATTTAGATATCAAATAGTAGGAGGTCATTCTTATGACTGAAAAACTCATCAATTCAAAACCAAATGGTGTATTCGCATTGATTCTCATTGAGTTGACACTCGTACTTGGTATCTTTATATTTATAATGAGTGCTGCTTCGGAAAACATTTTTGGAATTATTATCGGACTTTTATTAAGCTTAATTGCAGGCCTAGCTCATGCTGGTTTAAAAGTTGTCAAACCTCAGGAAGCTCTGGTTCTGACACTCTTTGGTAACTATACAGGTACCATCAAAGAACCTGGTTTTTACTTTGTCAATCCCTTCAGCGTAGCAGTTAACCCTGCAAACCACACTCGACTTGGACAAAGTGGTGACGTTAGCACGAAATCTCCTTTTTCAGGAGTTAAATCATCAAATGGTAATGACGTGAATCTTGAAATTGGCAAGAAACAGATTTCCCTCAAGGTTATGACCTTGAGCAATTCTCGCCAAAAAATCAATGATTGTCTAGGAAATCCTGTAGAAATCGGAATTGCCGTTACTTGGCGTGTAGTCGATACTGCTAAGGCAGTTTTCAACGTTGATAACTACAAAGAATATCTTTCATTGCAATGTGATAGCGCCCTCCGAAATATTGTCCGCATCTATCCTTACGATGTCTCTCCTAATGTGGATACTACAGGTGACGGGCAAGCCGATGAAGGAAGTCTCCGTGGCTCTAGTGAAATTGTAGCTAACCGTATTCGTGAGGAAATTCAAAGTCGTGTTGAGGATGCTGGCTTGGAGATCCTTGAAGCACGTATCACTTACCTAGCTTACGCTCCAGAAATTGCCGCTGTCATGCTTCAACGTCAACAAGCATCAGCCATTATTGATGCCCGGAAGATGATTGTCGATGGCGCTGTGGGTATGGTTGAAATGGCCCTGGAACGTCTCAATGAAGGGGAATTGGTAGAGCTTGATGAAGAACGAAAAGCTGCCATGGTTTCAAATCTCCTAGTCGTTCTCTGTGGCAATCATGATGCACAACCAATTGTCAACACAGGAAGTCTTTACTAAAGATGGTTGAAGCTAAAAAAAAGCAGATCCCCCTTCGACTCTCAACAAAGTTATACGCTGCACTCGCATCATGGGCAGAAGACGACTTTCGTTCAGTCAATGGGCAAATCGAATATCTCCTTACAGAATGTGTCAAGCAACGGAAGAAAGACGGAAAATACGTATCAGAAACCATTGACGAACCATTTGAGATTGATATTTAAGACCTTCTCCTGTCTGCTGTGTCGGACAGGAGAATTTTTTCATCTTTTTTTGTCAAGTAACTTTACTTTACAAAAAAAATGTGTTATCCTAGTATGGTTGATGAAAATCAGTAGATTGAATCGAATATAAATACCTAAAGGAGAAATCAAAATGGCAGTACCTGCACGTCGCACTTCAAAAGCGAAGAAAAACAAACGTCGTACACACTACAAAGTAACAGCTCCATCTGTAAACTTTGACGAAACTACTGGAGATTACTCACGTTCTCACCGTGTATCACTTAAAGGATACTACAAAGGACGTAAAATCGCTAAAGCTGCATCAGCTGAATAATAGAAGGGAGATACCATGCGCGTAAATATTACACTTGAACACAAAGAATCTGGTGAACGCTTGTACCTTACTTCTAAAAACAAACGTAACACTCCAGACCGTCTTCAATTGAAGAAATACTCACCAAAACTTCGCAAACACGTTGTGTTTACAGAGGTTAAATAATTGAGATAAAGAAAAGCCTTTGAAATCAGTATTTCAAAGGCTTTTTTCTTTTAATTTTAGCAAAATAACTGAATTTTAACTGAATATAACTGTTCATATCAAATAGGGAAATATTTTTGATATAATTATTTTGAAAATCATCAAGGAGCCAAGTATGAAGAAGACCATCAATATTAATTGGGGAGAAAAAATTTCTGAAGTCTCTAAAAAAATCAAAGAATTTAAAATAACTTCTTTTTATATGTTAAGTACAGACCTATATAAAATTGATAATAAAAAGTTAACACAAATTATTACCAATAAATTTGAAAAGCATCCTGCCACGATACTGATTTTAAGAAGTACTAAAGATAACCAACTTTTTGCTAAAAAAAATAAATTTTGGAATATCCCCTCTGAAATACATCATTTGAAAGATGCGATTGATAAAAAGACAAATGATTATCTTGACTTATACTTTATCAAACTTGAGAGTGAAAAGCAAAAATTGTTAAATTACGCAGAGAGTAATCAATTTATTAAATTTGTGTTCACTCCTCTTATAGAATTTGGTAAAGAGAGCGAAATATACCTCTACTTTGTCACACTTACCGTATATCAAAATGGATCTATCGTAATTGATTTATTTGAGGATTTAAGAGACTCTTTTTATGATGTCGACTTTCAACACCCGTATACCAAAATGATAGCCAAACTCTTTCCTGATTTTAAAAAGCAAAACAAATCATACTCTTTGGACTCTTCTCAACAGTTAGATGATATTTTAAATTATATAAAAAAAGAATTATCTTCAATAAGCGGAGGCATTCAATTAAGCGAACGTTTTTTTACACTCCATTTTATTACTAATATGAAAGATATGAATAAATTAGAATTCTTTAAAAAAGACAAATTGTATACTTGGATGATTAACGCTCCATATACTTCACAGGCTCTATCCTCTATGAATAAATCAAAATATTACAGAACAGACTATTTTGATTTAGAATACATTAACTACATAAATAAAGGTTCTAATTATGTCATCTGGAATAACAATAATTCTAATAATTTTGAGTCCAATTTTCTACAACAAGCTAGTTTCTTTTTAGCTTCAGCTACTCCTTTTTTTCAATTAGTTTGCCTTGAAGAAACTATTATGGACGGACTTGAAAAATTCCACCTTTCAAATGAAAAACATCTTATTCAGTTTAATGAATGGGCTCACAATTATAAAAAATCATATGTTTTTATGTACAGACTGAATTTTATAGCCATTTTTGACCTTTTTAATCATCTTAAAGAACATTCTGATTTCATTCACGATGAATATGTGGAAAAAGTAAAGCAAGAGGAATATGACTTGATTAAGGAAAAATATCAATTTAATGAATTAAGAAATACTAAACTTATGGAAGCCATACTTTTTATTATTGCTTCCGTATCTGTTCTTCAAGTAATAAATATCTTTACTAATAACATTGAGATTTTATTGATAAGTTTAGTTAGTATTATTGTTATTTCTATATTCATAATCATATTAAGAATACTAAAACAATAATTAAAAGCCTATGAAATCAAAGTTTCAAAGGCTTTTTTCATTTGATTTTAGCAAAACAACTGAGTCTCAACTGGTCAAGATAAATCAAGTAATTATTTCAGCCAAATCTACCATAGCTTGTTCAATCTTATCTTTTCCCTTTTGCATGACATGAAGGTAAATTTTTTCTATCTCTCTACTATCTTCTGAATGTCCCACAAATTCTCGGATAACATTTAGACTTACATTCTTATCAGCCATGACTGAAACAAAACTATGTCGGAACATATGAGGAACTATGTGAACAGGTCTACCAAAATCAACTAGGTCATCAATATCCTTATAGGATTTTCCACTTTTCTTATTATACTTAGCGGACTGACTAGTTCCACCTCTTAAGAACATTGAAATTTCTGTATGATACAATGGACTGCCCTGCTGGTTCTTCCCTTTTATATATACCCTAGTAAAAATATATCCCATATCATGATAAGTCGGATTAAATCTAGCTTGAAACTTATTTCTTTCAATATATTTCAATAAAATTTGTTCTACTTTTGGTGACATTGGAATAGTTCTAACGCTTTCTTTAGTTTTTAGAATTGCTCTATATCGTTCCTTCTCATCACGCAAGCCTTCTTCTGCCATTTCTTTGTCAGTCTTATTATGGCTTGCCCTCTGCCAATGAATCTTAATGAGTTTATTCTTGAAATCTAAAACATCTTCATTCAAACCTAATGCTTCACTCGGTCTCATTCCTGTCAAGTAGATAATTCTGAGTACATCAGCAACTAGTTCATTATTATGTCGCTTAGTCCAGTTTTCAATAATCTTAAATACTTGATTAGCTTCTTCAACTTCAAGATATTTTTCAGCTATATCTTCCCTGAGTTTCGCCTGCTCCTCTGCACTTGTTAGTGTCTTACGCTTAACCCTCTTATTCAAAATAGGGTGTTGCGACGCTGTTAATTTCCCTTGTTCTACCGCCCAATCAAATATCATTTTAAGATAGATATGAATGTTCTTTGAAGTTCCCTCGCTTGCATTATTTATAATATCTTGCATTTTTTCCTGTTCCATACAGAACTGTTTAAGGCTCATATTTTCGTTGAAATATGGGGAAATATGCTGGTTATAAACACTAACTCTAGTCTTTAGAGTATTCTTGGCAGGCTTAACACGATTGACCCACCACTTAAAAGCTAAACCGTATAATTCGTTGTTTTCATCATACGGTCTAGCTATCTCTTTGAGGCATAAAGTTTTACTAGGCTCTAATTTCTTTGGTTTTTCTCCAGTCAAATCTAACACAGTTTCATCAATCATTTCATTTAGTATCTTTGAAACTTTTGTAATCAGCTGACTATTCTTTATATCAGAAATAAGTAACTTCTCGTGTCCCTTACTGTCCTTTCCTGTTGGTATTGCCTTAGTCGTATACCACCCTTTATTTTCTCCCCTTGTAAGGTACTTATAACGACTTTTTGTTATCAAAGGATGAGTATATCTCATTGCAAACTTAACAAGCACGTTTCCTTTTTTAGAAGGGTCTGGTTTCCATTGATAAACAGTCAGAACTCGAGTAGTCTTACCTACCTTCATTTTTACCTCCTTATACTAAGCTATAACTGCCTCATTTTCATGGAAAATCTTATAATCAAACCAATCTTTAAACACCTCCGCATGAATAAAGACATTCCCATGAGTTCCACAAATTCCAAAAGAATATGGACTATTTCTCATTTGACGAATATAGTGATCCAATGTAGGTAATTTCATACCCTTCCAAAGTTCGTCTAAAAATTCTTTCTTCCGATACCAATTTTTAGTTAAATCATAGTCTGACTTTGTCTTAAGCTCTATCATTGGAATACTTTCCTTTCTTATGCTATAATCTAGTTAGTTAATTTTTAAAGGCGACTTATTCTTAAGTCGTCTTTTTTTGTCCCCAAAATTGAGAACTATTCTGTTCTCTTATATATTGCTCTATATCCTTTTCATCATTATCAGTTAGCCTTGAAAGTCCCTCTTTGAGTAAGCTTTGAATATAATCTTCCGCCTTTTGAACATCATAGGCCTGATACTTTGCAATATAGACTTTTGCTAATGTTTTCGCAACTTGTTTCTCTGTCCAAGCCTCAGACTGCCGTAGTGTTGTTTTAGCCCTTGTAATACTAAGAACTGTCTGGTTTTCAGTTCCTAGATAATCTATCCACCACTTGACTTTTTTTCTTCTCCAATGATTGCTATCTGTCGCATTTGGACGAACAAAGCGATAATGACCATTGATAGCTTCAAAATAGATTGACGATAAGGGACGTTTTAGAAATAACTGTTCTGCAATAATATTCGCCTTTTCCTGCCAACATCTAAGTTCGGCACGAATCCAAGACGGAAATTCTACAAGCTCTTGCTTACCAAGTTGCTCCATGCGTTTATTATATATGCACCACTGCTGATTACCTCGTGAACCGATTACAACTGTTTCTCCTACACGCTCACCAGAATCTAGAACTGATTTCTCATGATATTCAAAGTGTTTGGCTTTCGAGATACATAGCCCTTTCTTGCAATAGTCATATATCCGTTGAACATCTAGACTACTGTCAAAAATATCGTGAGCAATATCTAGTCTAGTAAAGTTGACATTATACTGATACAGGCGGTTTATCAAAGCAATCCAGTTGTTTTCATTACCGTCTAAAAATTCTTCGTATTGACGGCAACCTTGTCCTTTCAGTTCGATAAATACACCCATAGAAAGCCTATCAGCATTAAAATATACCTTAATTTGTGAACAAGAATAATGTTGCTTATATTTGTTTATGCCCCAATCATTCAAGGTAAAGTTTTCAAGAGAAATCAAAAGGATGTCTGTCAGAACTCTTTCTGGCGAAACATCCTTAACAGTCACAGCAAAATAATCTATCCTGACTGTATTCATAGGATTACGCTCCTAGAACTTTAATATCCTCACATACCAGTTTCACACCTGCCCAGTTACTTCTTGCCATGTTCCAAGATAGGCGCACCTTAGGCTGAATCAATTCAACAGGGACATTTAACAAAGCCTCGTTTTGAGCAAGTTTTGCAACCTTATCAACATTGCCAATAATTTCTAGGTTAATCGCCTTTAAGTCATCCGTAGAGATTCCCATTTCAGTTAAAACCTTCATCTTATCGGCGTCAAGAACAGTGCAAGTAATTTTAGTTACTTCATCAGTCTTCACGTTTTCGCCATTAACTTCTTTATATTTATTGTTTACCCTAGCTGATAAAATCACTACTTTCTTAGGAATATCAAACTGTGACATTTCAAGGTCAAGTAATCCAATTTTAATGTTTGTATCTGTCATATTGTACATAATAGTGTACTCCATTTCTATAAAAAACCGTATCCTACATAAAAAGTGCCGTATCCCTTACTCTCCCAAGGGTTTCAGCCCTATCCATACAACCAACAAGGCGTAACCCCTTACGTATCAAGGGTTTCGACACCATTTCATGTATGTGTGTACCCCCTATTAGTATTGGGGGTGTTTTCTGACCTCCTGCAAAGCAGTCGGTGGGCTCTTTCTCCCTAGCGAAAAGATGAGCGCTCCGCTCGATTCTGCCCCCTGGGCAATCGTCCCTATTTCGCTAGTCCGAAAGACCGTCGTCTGAGTTTGATAAAATACTCAACGGTTCATTGTTTATCCTGATTAATACCTCAATTTGCCTTTTTGACAAATTTTCAAGAGGCTTACCCTCCATAGCTAATGCCCACCATAATGTTTTATCAATGGGACATTTAGGACAAGTTCTTGCAGCCACAATTCCAAATGAACAACTACGAGGCGGATAATCCCAGCCAAGCTCAAAGGCTTCATCAGAATCAAGCACTTCCTCGCAACCGCACACCTCACAAATATGTTTCAATCTCATATAATCACCCTTCTAATCTCTTTTCAAAGTATAAATCACAAGCCCTATCAAAGTATCTTTCCAAATCTAGTTCATCAGACTTAAAAGGCACTTCTACGTATTTAGGTGTAGGAATCACTCCGTCTACTTGAATATAGCCTGTTCCAATGTCGCAAGTTTTGTAATCAATATCTTGACTTGAAAACATCATGCGACACGAATCTGAATCAGCAGTGCTAGAGCCCAGTAAAAGAGCAACACCAAAATTTTGTCTCATGTATGACGGGATAAAGTCTGTTGAAGCCCGCTGTAACCCAACTATCACCTCTATCGAAGCTTGGCGTGATTTTACCAAGAGACTCCCAAGATTAGACATTGCTTCTTGATAGGCTTGTTTACCCTCTTTTGTTGTCTCTCCTTCTGTCTTAAATGCTATCCCCTCATCTAGTACAATCACAAGCGGATAATTTCCCTGAACTTCTGCCCAAGATAATACTTTCCCCTTGGAAATATAGGTATCTGGATTGTCAGACATAACTTGGAAACGCCTGTTCATTTCCAAGACAGCTTCTCTTAAGGCACCAGCAATCTGGAATGGAGAATTATAAACTACTTTATAGCCTAACCTATCTTCTAGCTTTCTCCCAACCAACCAAGAGAGGTCACCGTTCTTCGGATCGAGTAACTTTATTTCAGCACCTAAAGTTAAGTACTGAGCCACGAGATTTTCAATCATAACCGTCTTTCCTGAACGTGTGGCCCCTGCTAAAAGGACGTGTGGGGGGACTCCAAAATCGAAGAAAACGCTTTCTGAAATAATCAACTTCTCAGTTTCAAGGGTATCCTCCCATGAGACTCTTCTCTCAGGATATCGCCTAAATACATATTTAATAGAGTTAGGGCTCTTTACTTTCTCTTCTAAGTTCAAATTCAAACAACCACTCAAATATATATCTAAATCAGAAACCTTATTAGAAAATCTATCCCCTGTAACATAAGCATAAACAACTATGTATTCCTCATCTATAGAAAATTCAAGAACCACAGAGCTAATTATAAGTCCTTCAGAAGAAGATACAAATAGATTGTTAGATTCAAGCAAAAACAGTAGTTGCTCGCGCATAGCAAGGATGGGCTGAATTCTATTGTATACTTCACTCAGCTTAGATATAAATCGATTGGATATAAAAACCTCTAAGCCTATAAACATCAGCAGTAAAATCCCTGAAATATTAAAGGTCAAAACCAGTAAAACAAATGTAAAAATTTGAGATATTATACAACCCCAAAACCAAATTTTCATTAGGTCTGTTGACAAAATATAAGATTCGCAAAGAGAGACCTTACGATTTATATGGAACATATTTTACCTCATTTTATTTCTGAACTCCTTGATTAAGAGAAACATTGAGAATAATTTGACTCGTATGAAATAATAGATAAAAGCCACAAAAAAAAGGAAAGCTATAAGGGACAGTATTATACTTAAGGGTGAGCCAAATCCTGTGGGATTGTACACAGATAAAAGAGCAAAGATGAACATACAAAAAAAGCAAAATCTATATTTCTTTATCATTTTTATTCCCTCTTGTAATCAAAGCTGGCAATATGGCTAATAATTGAACTACAAAGACTATCAAAGCTACTACTAAAGCAAATTTCGCAGATAAAAAGGGACTATAAGAAGAGAATGACAGGTGAGCTCCGAAGCCTGCAAAGAAGCTCATAATGAGTAAAAGTATAAGACAGCTCGTTCTCCAGAAATATTCAGTAACCTTCATTTTTTATATTTTTCCTTTCAATTTTTCAAAAATAAGGGGAGGTTAGCTCCCCAATAACAAATTAAGCAATAGCCCCTGCAAGGCACTTAACTAGATAGGAACGTTTAACATGTTTCCACCCTAACGCATTAATATAATAATAAAACAAATCACTATTATAGTTTAGTTCTTTTTCTATAAGGGAAATATTACTAGGCGTAGCTTTTCTAGCAATCGAACGATGATTTTTTCGAATCTCCTCTAACAAACCATCTTTAATATATTTTGAGGAATTTATATTTAAAAAGAATGAATGTAAATGTATTTCCTTTCCCTCGTTAAGCCACGCTAACAAAGTCTCCCCTGTTGACTTATGAAGTAACACATTTGCTAATAAGATAGAGTTTGCCATCTTCATAGAACAAGGATAAGTATAAGGTAAACGTAGAATCTTTCGCAGATATGTTTGTGAGTCTCTATCGAAAACAAAACCTAAATTATACTCAAAATGAATCTTCTGCAATCTCGAAGTTTGCTCACTGCTTTTAGGGCACTCATACCCTCCGTCAATAAATTTTTGTTTGAATGTTTCGCTATTCATTATTTAATACTCCTTTTAACTCGTGAATCACTTCTATACAACAACTTTAATCATTTACTTAATAGGTGACGCTCTTACCCTCATTCCAGGAATTCCTTTCTTACATTTTTTCTTACGATTTTTCTTACATTTAGATTATACACCTCCCGAATTTATTTGTCAATAGTTTGTACGAAAAAATGTAAGAAAAAAGGCTAGTATTTAAACTAGCCTTGATTTATGCTATTATCAACCATTTTTTCTAGCTCAATAAATAAGTCAATCGCTACCTTTCTGACGTCATTATCACCACAGTTCCTTAATCTATCAACACTTTCTTTTATTTTTTCTGAAACTTTATCAAGTAGCTGAACTTCATTTTTTTCATGAGTTACAATATAAGCAGCTTTCAATATTTCTCTAATACAAACTCCAACAGTTACAGACCTTGAACCCAATACTAATGGAAGTGTTGATTTTAATTTCTGAATCCCGTCTCGCGTCTCCTCAGTAATTTGAACTTTTAATAATTTCGAAGAATCGCTAATCGAATGATTGCTAATTAATATTTTTGATTCATAGACTTTTTTCCAATCTACAATACTCAAAGAGTCTCTATACGCTCGATTCAAACATTCACCTTTTGACACGCTTCCTCCTGTAACTAATTCATAATAAAGTCTCATTTCTTCTAAATACTGAGCAGTCTCAAAGGAAATCCTAGCTTGATAGTAATTCACACCACACCTCTTTTTCTTACGTTTTTTCTTATATTTTATATCTTTTTTTAAAATTTTTCAAATTATACAATTCAGAACCTAACTCTACAATGTAACTGATTTCTAACTGATTAAACTTCCACTAAGTTATATTTCCCTATTTATCATTTATTTTCTAACCTGCTAAAAATCACTAAAATCAATAGTTCTAAGTATTGTTATATTTCTCTAAATATACAGCTTCTTCACAGAGGTTAAATAGAGATTCACTACACGTCAACAGGCGTGAGAATCCCTGATTTTAAGCGATTCTTGAGATTTCAAATTTCAATGTATTGCAATACAAATCAGCCGAATCTCTACATTTTTCTCTACATTTTCAGATAAATAAAAAGAGATTACGGATATAAGAGAAGAGCTACTTCACAGATGAGTAGCTCTTCTTTTTTTATTCTTTCACTTCAATTTATTCATGAAAATAGTAAAATCTTTTGAATGAATAATTGAAGTCCAAAATGCAGGCATTAATCAGCCTGCATTTTCTATCTAGCATTTATAGAGTAAATATAAGCTATATAACAAGCAAAATCTCCTATTTGCTTTCTGTTATCCTCTATAGCATCAAACCATGAAACGTCCACACCTTCTTGCCCTAGATAACGACTAAGAAGCTTTAGACAATATATTACTCGCTCATGCTTTGCTGTTCTACCTTCATCTTTTTGTTGACGCTCTTCACGTTCCCATAGCAACCACTGGCTACGAATATGAGCATAGCTTATACTAGCTTGCAAAAACTCAGACCATACTTCTAAAATTTCCTCATCGTTACCAATATTGTTTAGAATTGTCTGATGAATGTTTTGACATTCTTCAAAAGTTAGAGCATCTTTAGCACTTAAAAATGCTTCATAATTTATCAGTTGCATTTTAACACCTCGTACTATTTATTTTTATATAAATAGCAAACTAATCTTCAGATACACTATTTGATTCAATTTCTTTCGTCATTGTCGTAAACCCTTGCGACCAAATAGATTTTACACTTTCACCAATTGGTTTCCCGTCCCGTTCTTCCACTTCAATTATTAGATTATCACTCTTTATAAATTCTCTAAGATTAGGCCTAAATCTCATTATAACTGCCACATCTTGCATTCTACCACTTACTAACAAACTACCATTTTTATAATAGTCTATCCCATATAATCTTTCTGGTACTCGATAACTTTTATCCTTGTAGTCTGGGAACTTTGCATTGTCAATTTCTTCAAGAGGCGTATCTATTTGTTTACAATAGTCTTTAACTTTCCTAATCAGCTCACTAAACCTTTCTAGAGGCACTTTTTTGAACGAAAGTATACGATAAACTCTTACACCACGTTGTCTAACATATTCTTCAAACGCTTCTCGTTCTCCTGCACTTTGTTTATAATAGTTCTTTATCACAAGTTTATCATTCTCTAGGATATATTCTAATTCTGAGTATTTTGTTACATAATTTACTACGTTTCTAAAAAATAACATCATTATACACCTTTCCAAAGAAACTACCTAGTTATAACTAGATAGTTCCCATTTTTTATTCCCCAAAGACTCCTATTCTCACTGTACGATGTAATTTCTGAGTCTCTAATAGATGAATTGTTTGAATGACAGATTGATAAGTAGCGTTTGCTTGAATAGAAGCAAGACTCTTTTGCATAACTTCTTGACTATACTCTACCTTATCACGGTGTTTCTCCTCGGCCAATAAGTTTGCTGCCTCTTTAAAATTATCTGCTCTATAAGTTTCTAAATAGCTATAAAGTAAATAAAGGTCATTCATATTAAAGTAAGTTTCTGGAATTTCTCTTTTATATGCCAAAAACTGTTCATCTTTCATCAACTCAATACCTTTTTGACGATAAGCATTAGAAGCATCATTATTCGCAGCATTTGCAAATTCTTTTTTTGCGATGTGTTTATACACTGCTTTTACAATCAGAACAAGTGGAGAAAATAGAAGCTGGAAAACCACATAAGCAAGTGCACCTCCAATAATATAATTGGTTAATGATAGTATAGTTCCTTGAATAATTCCTAACAAGAAGCAAAATGCTATAAAACCTAATACACTTAAATTATAAATTTTTTTGAGCTTGCCATAGTTCCCCATAATACCACTATATGCTTTATTTTGTTCTGCTGAAATAGCTTTATTTAAATCAGATACAGCTTTCAAAACTTGGAAACTATATCCAAACATTTCAATCAATTGTTCTCTACTATATTTGTTCATAATTCAAATTTCCTATCTTTAATCACCCTTAATTTAGTTTTTCCTCTTAACAAATAATCCTGCTAAACCAATCATTGCTAATAATCCGTAGCCAACTGTAACAATTGAATTTGCTACCCTAGAATTTTCTCCTGTATTTGGTAACGCATATTGTTCTGCTGGCTTATCCGCTGGCTTATCCACTGGCTTATCCGCTGGCTTATCCGCTGGTTTATCTGCTGGCTTATCCGCTGGTTTATCTGCTGGCTTATTCGCTGGCTTATCCGCTGGCTTATCCGCTGGTTTATCTGCTGGCTTATCCGCTGGTTTATCTGCTGGCTTATTCGCTGGCTTATTCGCTGGCTTATCCGCTGGCTTATTCGCTGGCTTATCCGATGGCTTATCCGATGGCTTGTCAATGGTAGCACTTGGATCCAACTCTGGCAATTCATCTACAGTTGGAGCTACTTTTGGCGTTGCTCCGATACCGTCAGGATTTTGTTTTGTATTCAAATCACTAGGGATGTCAGCGGTAATATCTAATTCTGGTAATTCATCTACTGTTGGGGCAACTTTCGGTGTTGCTGAAATGACACGGTTACCATCAGTATATACATTTAGCATCTTATCGATTGAAAAGATATCTGATTTGTATTTGTGGTCAGCTTGTGCTTGTGTCAACCGAGCTTTGGCATCCGCTAAGTCTTGCTCTGCAACTGTGATGCGTTGTTCCACGTTTGTTCTATCTGCTTCTGCCTGTGTTAAACTTGCACGCAATTGTGGTAATTGCGCGTGGACACGCATAGCATCATCACGTTTACTTGTTGCTGCGTCAATTTCACTTTGAATCGTGTTGATACGTGCAGTTACATCATTTACACGAGCTGTTGCTTTATCCAATTCTTTTTGTTTTTGGATAACTGCATTTGCTTTATCTTGAGCTGTTGCTGTAAGTGTAGCTAAATCAGATTTTGCTTGATTTAGAGCTGTTGTTGCATTCGTACGTGCTGTAGCAATATCATTCAATTGCGCGTTTAAAGCATCCAACTCTTGAGTCAAATCAGCTTTCTTCGCAACTAACACGTCACGTTCGCGCTCTTGTGTCGCTTTTTGAGCTTTCAAAGCGTCTAACTCTTCTTGCATTTTTGGTCGGTCATCGATGATTTGACGTTTAACAAACACATAATGAGTGTCTGCGATAAACTTCATCTTTTTGCCGTATAATGTTGGGTTCATTGGGTCATCTTGTTTGAAGTTGTTACTATGGTCCAAATAATCCTTCTCATCTTGACTTTGGTTTAGGGAATAGAACATTTGGTCATCTTCATTCCATTCATAGGTTGAACCTTTGTGCGCACTAGCATTGAATGAACCGAAATAAGTTGTTTTGTCTTTTCCGTCAATGGTTGAAATGGCAACACCCATTTTGCTACCGGTCGGTGTCAATAGGTTTTGTCGGTGTCCATAATCTAAACCTCGCACGTTATTATAGTCGGAATACCAACCTAACAACATTTCATAGGCTAATGTTTCATTCGTTACAATATGGTCAAATGTTAAATATTCACCATCACGACCAATGATTTGTTCTGATGCTCCGCCGAAAATGTTTTCAACGTTCTGGTCTGGTTGCACCCCTTTGATATAGCCCGGTTTGTTTGTTAAACTTGTACGGTGTGACAATACGCCTGTTTTCTGCATTTCATCAGCACGTTTTTGCGCGTATGCTAGGTACTCATCGTCAACCACCATATCACCCTTCAAATTGTTATTAACACGTAGTTGATTAAGCAATTTGACAAAGGCGTCTGAAATACCTTTGTTATCTACCTTGTAACGGTATGTCGGGCGTTCTTTGTATTTACGAGTTGTCCAATCATATGGCGCTTTCTTATAGGCTGCTAAAGCTTCTGCGAAATCAACCATATCTTTAGTTGCGTCAATTTCTTTGATATCAACACCTTGGAAATTAACTGGTTCCATTTGGTTGTTACGGAAGAATCCATGGTTATACTCATAATCATTAAGATTATCATGAGCTGTGTGATTACGTTCATCAGGGTTCAAATCGGTTGAAATAACTTTAACTCTATAGTTATCGATTTCCCCTTGTTTAGCAGCAATTTTAGTGTCTGTAGCTGTGATTTGTGCACCTTTAGCGTTCAAATCATTATCAACGTTTGAAATTTTGCTAGTTGTGTTTGTGATGTTTTTACGTACATTAGCGTCTGTGATTGCGTCAAGGTCTGCTTGTTTCGTATCAACATCAGCTTTCTTAGCGTCACGGGCGTTATCGGCGTCTGTTTTTGCAGTTTTTGCATTGTCTAATGCTGTATGTGCATCACGTTCACCATCTTTAGCGGTATTCAAATCGTTTGTTGCGTTTGTCTTGTCCGCTGTTTTGTTAATGATAATATCGTTTTGAGCATTGATGATTTTGTTTGCGTTATTAGCAGTGTCGATGTCTTTATTCATGGTGTCAATTTTGTCATCAGCTTTTACTTTATCAGCTTTTGCTTGGTCGACTGTGCCTTGTTTTGCGTTGACATCAGCTTGCGCCTTATCTACATCAGCTTTAGCATTTTTAACGTCTTGTTCTGTAACATGGACAGGGGTCGTCTTCACCGTAGGCTTGGGTTTACCAGAATCAACCTCTTCTGCATGGGCAGTTGTATTTACAGCACCAGCACCTACAAAAATAGTTGTTAAACCAGCACCTAACAAAATATCTTTTTTCTTCATAATATTGTCTCCTTTTTATTTTTTTGTATATTATACTGTAATTAATTTCCATTTTGGAACTTTCTATTGTAAACGGTATAATTTTATTTCTTATCTTGATTTTAGAATAAAAATCTACTAAAAACAGTAGTTTTTCCCAAAAATGGAGAAATTTAAGTTATAATAAAACCAATAAAACTCAAGGAGACTATCATGGAATTCAAACACTATGGAGAAATTATCTACAAAATCCGTCAAGATCGTAATATGACCCTCAAGGAGGCTGCTGGAGATGTCATTACTCCCAATAACCTCAGTCGCTTTGAAAAAGGATTAGCTACCGTTAAAGTTGATACTTTTTTTGAAATTTTAAGCAATTTTAATTTAGATGGAGACGACTTTAATGAAGTTCTTCATATTCAAGATGAGAATGCCCAAAGAGCAAAGCAAATTATAAATGCATTAATTAAAAATGATAGAATAAAAGCTAGACAAATACTAGGAAAGAAAAGTGACTGGGGAAATATCATAGACTATTACACACTAAAATTAGCTATTTTACAAACTCAAGGAAAGAAAATAGATGAATTGGCTCCTGATGAAGTAGAAGCTATTCATTACTTGGTCGACTATATATTTAGTATTGATACTCTTTATATTCGTGATTTTACTGTTATTGAAATTCTTTTGGGACATAAGGTTCAATGTTTTGAGTTAAAATTCCTTGAATACCTCGAAAAGATAATTGTTAAAGGATTGGAAGAAACTAAGTATGTAACTTATAATTTTCCTTACAGATATGCTATAACTGGAATGAATTTAGCTAGAACATATTCTCGCTATGGCTATTATGATAAAGCTGAAAAACTCATCTATAAGTTGAAGATAAATATATCTGAAAAATTCTCTCTTGAGTATTCAATATATCCCCTAATTTATTTAAACATATTCGAAGTTTTCAATCTACTACGACAAAATAATCCTAAGGCGATTGAACTAGCTAATACTGTTCTTCACTACATTGATGCCCAAAACAACCTCTTCCCACTAGCAAAGATGTTTGAAGAAAAGAACACATTCGTCAAAGAAGTTCAACGACTAAATAAAACTGGCATTCCATTCCCTACGGAAGATGAAGAATAACTATCAACAGCAGTTCGGAACAAAATATTTACAACTTTAAAGCACCAAAGTCACTTTAGACTCTGGTGCTTTTTTGACTTGATTTTTAAAGAAAAAACTCACCAACCTGAGTTGATGAGTTTCAAATCTATTTTCTAAATTTCCACTGGCTATAAATCCCGAAACCGATAATCCAGATAGCTGATCCGATTGCTCCTACAAATGTAGACTCTTGTAAAAAGAGGGTTACAAAGACAAAGACAAAGAAAAGCATAGTTAAGGGATTTAGGAAACGATAATGGGGCATGAGATAGCCATCCGCCATAAAGTCCTGCGACTTGCGGTATTTAAGGTGAGCCACCATAATCAAGATATAAATGGCGATATAGACACCTGATGATGATGCCGTAATCAAGACAAAGGCATCCGAAACTCCTGGCAAGACCTGACGTGGATTTTGTCAATTATTTTTCACGAATATTACTATAGATTAAAGTTGAAAAATTTTAATTTTTTCTTTTAGAAAACAAAAAAACAGCCAAGAAAAACTCAACTGTTTGCATTTTTAATATTGCATGAAAATTTATGCAACAACCCATTCTAGTTAGTTTCAGGTACCTGAAACTAACTTATCTAACGGGGCTACGCCCCGACTCCCCTTTTTCTTTATGAAAAAAATTTTTTTCTTATCTCTTGCCCATCTCTTATCTTATTTCCCTAAAGGGAGTATAACCTAAAAATTAACACCTTGTCAAGTGTTTTTATGTTACGTTTTTGTTAATTTTTGATGACATAAACTCATTTGACCTTAACTCCCTTCGCCACGCGTGGCACTCAAAATATATATATATATATATAAGAGATGGGCGTCATGAGATAAATCAACATATAGTTGTTAAATACAACTATTACTCCTGTAGAATAAAAATTATTCTCCTCCTTAATAAGAAAGGTCAAAAATATGACATTCACAGTCAAATCATCAAGCTATTATAGCTCAGAAAATGCTGAGAAACTTCTTGGAAATGAAACAACTTATATTGTAGGACTGCAAATAGAAACACAGTATGAATATAAAGACGATAAGCGGACAGATAAAGTTATTGGTTATCAGATTTGGATTGCTACGGATACTCATAATCCTTTTAAAGTGAAGTTCCTTCCAGATAACAAACCAGATTTATCTGAATTTAACATTGGTGAGAAAATAGCATTTGATAAATTAGAAGCAATTCAGATTAAATCAAATGCGTATTTCCGTGCCACAGGCATTCACAAAGCTTAGGGGGTAGTTTATGACTATCCCTATTAAAATGCCTATGTCTGAAAATGAATTAGCTAAATTCATTACAAGCAATCTCAACAATACACTAGATATCAACGGAGAAACGAGCTTTACAAACTCTTTCTCCATTTCTTTAGAGGCAGAAGATAAGGGAATGTTTTTCATTCCCAATCTTCCTGTTTCCTATGTTTTAGATAAAAATCTGTATTTTAAGATAGCAGATATCTGTTCTGGCATCCTTTACCCTTATAAAACGCTTATGTTACAAAGTAATGCAATTTTTATCCCCTACAAGACAGGTGACCCTAATCTTGCTAGAGGTTTTTTCTTCCCTTGGGTAAATGGTATTCCAACTCGACTAACTATTCCTGATATCCAACATTTTATAAATCAAGAAGTTAGTGAGATTAGGGTTCCGCTCATGTCAAACCAAGTTAGTATCAATCTAAATGATGTTGTTCATTTAGCTATCAGTGGTTCATCTGGTTCAGGAAAAAGTTATTTCCTAGAATACCTTATTCGGTGTATTCGGAAAATAACTGACGATATTGTAGCAGTAGACCCTAAACGTGCCGATATTTATTCTCTAGGTCGTGAATTAAATCTGTCTGTCCTGTCTCCGAAAAGAGGGGCTAACTTAAATAGTTTTATCACAGAAGTAAATGAAATTCTGGGGGATGCTATCAATAAGATTTACGAACGTCAAGAAATACTTTTAGAAAACCCAAAAGCTACATTAAAACGCAAATATATTATCATAGATGAGCTACTTGCTCTTGTTCAGGGTTCTTCAAAACAAGCACGAGATACGTTTGCACAACTATTAGGAACTGTGGCTCTTCTAGGTAGAGCTACCAAAGTTTCACTTATCCTAGTTTCCCAACGTTTTGATGCTACCGCATTTGGAGGAAATCTTGCAGTTAGAGAACAAATTAACTGTTCTATTATTTTGGGAGAGATAAATACTAACACCACTCAGTTTTTATTGCCAAACGCTCATATTGAAAATATTGTTGTCCCTAGCGGAATAGGAACAGGAATTGTCAAATTTAGTGATGGAAAGCATGACAGCAACATCATGCCACTCCTCACCCCATACTATAACAAGAGGTGCTTATGATAAACAAGTATAATCTATTCAAAATCTTATGTATAGGAACTGTAGTAAGCTTTTTCCCTATATTTATACTTATCTTGATTCAACAGAATCTGAACATTGAAATTAATTATCAAAATGTTGTTTTTCTTTTCTATCCTTTGATAATTTTTTCAATACTACTTTTCTCTTTTTTCCTTTATCACTGGTTTAAAAGTGATATAAAATACATGCTCAAAGGATTACGAGCAACCTACGAACTGAGAAAATTTGCCCATTTTGAGTCCGATTCTATTCTCGATACTCAAAATAAACAGATTTCTACTCAAAAATCAATCGTCAACAAGGCCAATCGTTCTTTGTTAACCTTATCGATGATTTATACAGAAGATGGGGCTATATTACGGTGGAAAGTTCCAAACAATCACGAAAGTTTCTTGAAAGTACAAGAAATATTCCCTGCTATTAAAGCAAAATTACACACTATAGAACCCGAATTGTTCTTTACCAACATAGCGCCTAGTGACGGTCGTTGGTATCAAGCAACAGGCTCTTACAATTAAAATCGGTGGAAGGACTTTGTCAAAGACAAAAAGTCCTTCCACCATTTTTTTATATTACAAAACTGTGCCAATGATACTACTTACTCTAAATATCCTTAATACTAACAATCCTGCGAGACTGGTCTTGGCATTGTCTCGCATTCAAACTGTGCCAATGTGCCAAAAACAAAACGAAAGGAAAGGAAATTCTTGAAATGTCTTCAGAGAAAAAAACAAATAAAAAAATCCCTAAACAGCGTGCAATCATGTATACACAACAAATGCGACTAGCTATTTTATCTGATTGGAAAGAAGAAATTGATAGAATCGTTAAGCTATTAGAGCCATTACTCTGGGCAGGCATTTTACATGATAAAGATGTTAATGAAGATGGAGAAACTGTAGAACCCCATATTCATCTCATGATGTATTTCAAACATGCTCGTAGCCCACATAGCATAGCTTGGGAAATTAATGAACGAAATGGTAAGCGTGAAGATTCTCAAATCGAACGATTAGAATTCTTCAAGCATCCTAATAATGGTTTTAGTTATCTTGTTCACCAAACTAAAGATGCTCAAAATAAATATCAGTACCCTATTTCGGAAGTAATAAGTAACTTTGATTTTGCTAAAAAATTAGAAAACATTCGAAAACAAGTAGAGCGAAACCAAAGTAAAAAAGAAGGGGAACTAATACGAGAATATCTAGATATGCTTTATGACGGTTTATTAACTCTAGAAGAGATTGAATCTGAGCTAACGGGAAGTCAATATGCAAAAGCAAGTACGCGACTTAAAGCTGTTGCCGAAAAAAGGCAAGAAAGATTAGGAAGAGAATTCCTGAATCGTATGAAGTATGAACAAAAGACAAAACAAGTAGTCTATATCTATGGTGAGTCTGGACTTGGTAAGACAAGACTGGCTAAGACTTATGCAGAAAATAAAAATACCTCTTATTTTGTAACAGGCTCAAGTCGCGATCCTTTTCAGAGTTATCAAAACCAGGAAACTATCATTATTGACGAACTGCGACCAGATAGCTTTCGATATGATGACCTTTTGAAAATTCTAGACCCTTATAATTTCGATGTTTTCTTACCTTCTAGATATATAGATAAAGCATTAACCGCTGAACTAATCTTCATAACTAGCCCTTACTCACCAAAGGAGTTGTATGATAATTTTCAAACCAGTAAACGAATTGACCGTTTCGACCAGCTAGAACGACGAATACAAACAGCCATACTAGTTGAAAAGGATAATATCTTTTATACACACTATAACAATGAGAGTCGGGAATACGAAAAAGATGACAGCAACTTTTTCACGAACCCCTTTGAGTCTCAGTCAATACATCGTGCTAATAGCTTCTTCACACAGTTTGAAACAACTATTCAAAGAAAGGAATAACAATAATGAACTCAGAACTATTTGAAATTAAAAACCTACTACTAAATCTCTTACAAATCCTACAACAGGAAACCCACATCTTCAATTATTGTGGTCTATATACCCAAAAAGACCTGTTGAATCTCCTTCAAATTTCTCCGAATACATTGAAATCTTGGGAAGAGAAAGGACTAAAACGACTGGAACCACCTATAGAAGGAACCAGAACTGTTTACTATAAACTTGAAAATGTTCTCCAATTCTTAGAGAAATAACATGAATTATGCTAAAATAGAACTGTCTGTTATGTATAGAAAATGTTCTATTTTAGCCTTTTTATTTTATATCCGTATAATGAAAGGGCATTATGACATCTGAAACTATAACTTACAATAACAAAAAAGTTATTAAAAAAACAAATTCAAACGGAGAGGTTAGTTATATTTTACGAGGCCTTTACTTAGGTATCGATGAAAAAACAGGCAAACAAGTAACAACGTCTATAACAGCTAAAACACTACGGCAACTTGACCGTAAAATCCTAACGGCTAGAGTTAATTTTGAAAAAGCAGGTGGAACGAGGAAAGAAGATAAACAATTATCCACTTTTTCTGAACTTGCAGAAGAATGGTTCAATAATTATCAAGTTTGGGTTACTTCTCATAATACAATCAATAGAGTGAAGGGATACGTATATAATTACATCATCCCTGCATTCGGGGATTACATTCCTGAAAAAATCACATCTGCCGATATTCAAAGATGGGTTAACAATCTCGCCCAAAAAGCTAGAACATCGATTGAATCAGGGAAAAAACGTGCTGAAAAAGGTAGTGCAAAAGACTTTGGAGCAGTCACTCACAAACTTAGTGATATTTTCGATTTTGGCATCACACATTTTGGATTAACTAAAAACCCAGTGAAAACTATTAAAATCCCTCCAAAGCCTAAATTAGCTTCTCGTAGAACTATGGTTTTACATGATGAAGAATTAAAAACATGGTTAGCATTCTTAAAAACTTTACCTAATAACAGAGCTAATCGACGATTTATTACCATCTGCAATTCCTTACTCGCTTCTGCATTGCGAATCAATGAACTTCTAGCATTAGAAATAAATGACTTGGATTTCACAAACAATGAAATTATTGTAAATAAAACATTGATGTGGAAAAGTGCCAATAAGAAACTTGGTACTAAAGGATGTATGATTTGTAAACCAACCGCAAAAACCGATTCTGGTAATCGTCAGGTTCCCGTTCCAAACTCTACTCTCACTGACCTTAGGGATTTCTACACAGAAATGAATAACTATTTCAAAAAGCAAGGTCTACCTCAATCCAAGTTAATCTTTCCAACGATTTATGGAAATTATATGTGCGATAGAAACGAACGTGCTACTTTAAAAAAACGACTAACTTCTCTTGGTTTACCTGATTACGGTTTCCATATTTTCAGACATACTCATGCTTCAATGATGTTAAATGCTGGGGCAAACTGGAAAGAACTACAAGTTCGTATGGGACATAAATCTATCAACACAACTATGGATACATACGCCGAGTTAGCACCGAAGAAGAAATTAGAGGCAGTAAATATTTATTTAGATAAAATAGCTGAACTATCTACTTAATCGTCTCTACATTTGTCTCTACATTTTTTCTTCAATAAATTACAAAGCCTTTAAAATAAAGGTTTTGAGGGGTTATATAGAACTCTGTCTACTCCTTACAGAAGTGAAGTAAGCATACCTAACTCAAAACGCCTTTCTGGGCGTTTTTTGCGTTTTTTGCTTTATTTGTTAGCAATCTATAGCTTTTCAGGAGAGATTTATGGCATTTTATCTTTGGTTGTTCCCTCTACTTTTTATCTTTCACGATATGGAAGAAATTATCGGTCTTGTCCCTTGGATTCATCTCAACGAAACCTTGCTGGCTCAAAAGGCTCCAGCTATTCTCAAGATTCACAAAGGAATTACAACAGAGGGATTTGCCCTTGCTGTTTTTGAGGAGTTTATCATTGTCTTATCCATCACTTTATTAGCGTATTTTAGTCAATCTAGAGCGCTCGAATTAGTTTGGTTAGGAGGATTTGTGGCCTTTGCACTCCATCTCTTGCTCCATATTGGACAATCAATTCTTCTCCGTAAGTATATCCCTGCTCTCATCACTTCTATCCTTTGTTTTCCTATCAGTGCTTATTTGATTACAGACATCGTGCATTTGTGGCAGGTTTCAACTAGCGAATTTTTCCTATTTTCACTAGTTGGCTCAGGCATCGTCATCATCAATCTCCCCTTTGCTCTCTGGCTCGGGAAAAAATATTCCGCCTGGCTTGCCCATAACCATTAACAAAAATTCCTTGCAATTTCATTTTGCAGGGAATTTTTTTATCCTCCTTCACAGTTAAGATGTGTTCTATAGTTTTTCAAGACAAAGCAAAGATAGGCTGGGCAAAAACTCAACTTTAAGAGAAAATGAAATAAATCTTCCCACAATAAAACGCATAATATCAAGTTTTTAAATACCTGATACTATGCGTTTTTAAAATTTAAAGACTTTTTGTCCAGCTTCGTAAGATTTTCTTATGAGAGGTACTTGTTTAAGCTCTAAAAATCGGATTTATCATCTGATCTTTATCAAACAATCTAAGAAATTAAGCTTCTTCGTCTTCTTTACGACGACCTGCAAGACCAAGACCAAGTAATGCACTTGCGGCGGCTGCTACCATAGATACTACAGAATCTGCTGTACCTGTATTTGGCAATTCTTTAGCCACTGTACGTGTATTTGCTTGTGCTGATGATGTTTGGCTAGCATTTGCTGCTGCTTGAGTTGTAGCTGGAGCTACAGCTGGTGTTTGAGCAGCTTGGTCGTTAGCTGGAGTTGCATGATCAGTTGATGGAGCAACTTTCGCCATGAAGTCTTCGATACGTTTCACCATTGCATCCACTTCTGCTTGACTTGCTTTTGCATTGGCAAATACATCTTTAGCTTCTGCAAGTAAAGTTTGAGCTTCTTTTGCAGTTTCTGCATCAAGCTTAGCTGATTCTTTGATGATTAATTCATCTAATTGACGAATAGCACCTTCTAACTTAGCTTTATCCACTTTCACATCTGTGTTAGTTGTTCCGTTATTTCTGCCATAATCTGGAAGAGAAGTTTCTGGTTTAGACTCCCCACTTTGTGAAGCAACAACTCTAACCGGTACTTTTACAGTTATTTCTGTTCCATCTGCTAATCTTAGGATTACTTTAGCAAACTTGTCACCTAATGTATTTGTATCAGGTAATTCTATGCTAATGATCGTAACATTCTCTGGTAAGTTTAGTTTAGCAATGATATCAGCTTGACTAATTGCTTTTCCAAGTTCAACTTGTACGACTCCAGTAATAGATGATTGGATGAATGCTTCAAGATCAAATGATGGTCGTTCATAAACTAATGAATCTTGATTCAATTGATATAAGAAAGTACGCAATACTTTATCTAATTCAGCTTTTGTTTTTGCTTTATCAATGGCATTTAATGCTTCTTGTTTTAAACGTTCAACTTCAGCAATTGCTTTTGCTTTTTCTTGATCGGATAAGTTCGGATTTGCTTTAATACTTGCAATTTTTTCTGCTGCTGCAGCTTCTACGGCTGCTTTCGCTTCATTAATATCCACTAATGATAACTCTTTTCCAGAAGGATTTATTGCATTAATTGCTGCTTCTCCTTTTGTTTTAGCTGCATCTACTGCTTCTTGAGTGTCTGCGTTTTGAATAGCTTCTACTGCTTCATTATATGCTTTTTCTACAGCAGCTTTGGCTGCGGCTTTTTCCTCAGCTGATAAGCTAGTATTCTTATCAATTTCTGCTAACTTGGCTTCTTTTGTCGCTTGGATTGATTCCAAGGCTTTTTCTTTGCCGATTGGATTTATTGCATTAATTGCTGCTTCTCCTTTTGTTTTAGCTGCATCTACTGCTTCTTGAGTGTCTGCGTTTTGAATAGCTTCTACTGCTTCATTATATGCTTTTTCTACAGCAGCTTTGGCTGCGGCTTTTTCCTCAGCTGATAAGCTAGTATTCTTATCAATTTCTGCTAACTTGGCTTCTTTTGTCGCTTGGATTGATTCCAAGGCTTGTTCTTTGCCGATTGGATTTACTGCCTTAATCGCTGTTTCGCCTTCTGCTTTAGCTGCATCTACTGCTTCTTGTGTAGTTGCATTTTGAATGGCTTCTACTGCTTTAATTGCCGCTTTAGCTACTTCTGCTTTAGCTGCGGCTTTTTCTTCATCAGATAGCTTAGCATTCTTATCGATTTCTTGTTCTTTTGCTGCTTTTTCAGCATTGATTGCTGTAATTGCTGCTTCTTTTTCGATAGCTAGTTTTCCATTATCTTTTGCAGAGTTAATACCCTCTTCTGTTGTTGCTTTATCAATAGCATCTGTTGCATCTTTTGCTTCTTTAGCTACTTTTGCTTTTTCTTCCGCCTTTTGTTCTGGCGTTAAGCTTGTACTAGCTTCAATAGCATCCGTTGCTTTTTTAGCGGCATCTGCAATTTCTTTTTTAGCAGCATCTCTGTCAAGTTCTTTCAACAATTCTGCAGCTTTCTCTAAAGCTGTTTTCGCAGCATCTACTTTTGCTTGTGCTTCTTGTGCTTCTGTTTTTGTTGCATTATCGCCTTTTGCTGCTACTGCGGCAGCTGCTGCTTTTGCTTCTTCTAATTGTGTTTTTAACTTTTCAAATTCTGCTTCATATGCTTTAATACTATCCGCTGTTTTACCAGTAGTATCAGCTTTAACTAACGAATCTGCATCTGCTTTTAGTTTTGTCTTTTCTTCAGTAGTTGCAGCTTCTACAAGAAGATTTTTAGCATTTTCTAATTCTGTTTTCACAGCATCCACTTTCGCTTGAGCTGCTTTAACTTCCTCTTTTGTTGCATTATTGCCTTTTTCTAAAACTTTTTCTGCTTCTGCTTTCGCTTCTTCTAATTTTGTTTTTAATTCTTCATATTTTCTTTCATATGCTGTAATACTATCTGGTGTTTTTCCAGTCTCATCTGCTTTTGTTAATAAAGCGACATCTGCTTTTAATTTAGCTTTTTCTTCTACTGTTGCTGCTTCTACTAATGCTTGTTTTGCAGCTTCTAATGTAGCTTTTTTCTCATTCACTTTATTTAAAGCTTCTGTTACTTGGTCTTGAGTGGCATTTTCATCATTAATCACCGTTTCTGCTGCTTTAATCGCTTCTTCTGCAGCAGTTTTCGCATCGTTGTATGATTTAGCACTATCCGCAGTTTTCCCTGTTGTTGGATCCGCTTCTGTTACTAAAGTATTTAAGGCTTCTTTTGCTTTTGTTAACTCAGTTTTATCAGCTTTATTCACTAATAATTCTGCTGCTTTTGTCAATTCTGCTTTTGCAGCATCTACTTTTGCTTGAGCTGCTTGAGCTTCTACTTTAGAGGCGTTATTTTCTTTTGCTAAGACTGTTGCTGCTTCTGCTTTAGCTGCTTCTAATTGTGCTTTTAGAGCTTCATATTTTGTATTATAGGCTTCAATACTATTTGGTGTTTTGCCAGTAGTATCAGCTTTAACTAATGAATCTGCATCAGCTTTTAATTTAGCTTTTTCTTCTGCTGTTGCAGCTTCGATTAAAGCTTGTTTCGCTGTTTCTAATGTTTGTTTTTTAGCATTAACAGTTGCCAATGCTTCTCTAACTTGAGCTACAGTAGCATTTTCATTATCAATAACAGTTTTTGCTGCTTCAATAGCTTTAACTGCTTCTTGTTTTGCAGCATTATAAGCGGCCGCAGTATCCTGAGTCTTCCCTGGTGTTGGATCTTCATTCACTAAACCATCCAGTAAAGTTTTAGAATCTGTTAAACCTGTTTTATCAACTTTTAATGCCAATTGCTTCGATAAGATAGATTCTAGAGCTTCTTTATATTCTGCTGTTTTCTTAACTTCCGTACTTGTTACAAGTGTCTTAATATTTTCTAATTCAGCTAAATACGCAGCTTTTGTTTCATTTGTTTTTCCATCAGTATCTGCTGATTCCGTTGCTTTTAATTTATCATAAATACGAGATAGTAAATCTTTAGCGATTGCACCAGTATCTTGATCAACATTGAAATCTAATCCAGTTACTGGAAGAGCATAGTGTCTATATGGTGATTGATATCCCATTCCTAAATGTTGATTATCAGCTGAGCTAATACGTACTGTATACTCAGTAACTCCTTCAGGTAGTTCAATCTCCTTACTTTTAAATGTTCCTCCCGTACCATTTGGTTTGTTATTAGCCATTTTCGCTTCTAATTCCGCTTTTGTTGGGACTGGAGTTCCTGGCGTACTAAAGTTTTGAGGACTATTTTTTCCATCACTCGCTTTTACTACCGTCATTTCAGTATTTGTTTTTGATACTTCCGGTGTAAATGTTTGATTATATAATTTTTCTTCTTGTCCATTACGGTTAATGATTACTTCTACTTTATATTGTGCTTTGGTACCGTCAATATCTCCAGTATACCCAGTTTTAAATGACACAATTACTTTTGAACCATGTTCTTTTGAATAGGCTTTAAATGTTTTTTGAATTCCATCAAATCCTTTAACACCCTTGGCTATTTTATTTCCTAGACCAGTAGAAACATAAGTAGAATTATCATATGCTTCCTCAGTGCTGCTAGCCTTTGTTCTTACTTTGGATAGGAATAACATATAGTCACTATCTCTATTGAAAGACTGCTCTAACACCCATGTAACATATGATTTAGAACCCTCAGCCCAAACCGTATTAACCGTTTCAATTGGAAATACTCCAGCCTCTGTTTTTCTAGCAATTGCAAATTTACCAGTATCGCCAACTGCCTTCCATCCACCAAATTCATTAATTTCAGTGACACTACCTTTTTCAACATTTAGAGCATTCCCTAAAGTATCCATATCCTGAACTTTTTTATTATTTTCAATCATATTTGGTAGATTTTTTAATTCATTCGATAACGTCTCTAAATTCGCATCAGCTGCTGGTGCAGTATATGTTTGATTGGCTGAAGCATCCGTATCTGTTGTAGTAGAGCCTATACGGAATGGATTATTTGCATCTAATGCTTTTCCATTACGTTGATCTCTAGAACCTGAGTTTGCAATCGAGTTAGACTCATTAGCTTTCTCAGTATTTGTTGCTTTAATTCCTACAGTAACTTTCCCATTTGTTGTTTCTACTGCTGGTGCTTCTTTTTTATCTTCTGGTTTTGTTTGTAATTTTGTTGTTGCTGTAACTAACTTAGCATGTGCTTGCGATAATTCAGCTTGTGTTTTTGCATTGTTTAAAACAGATTTTGCTTCATTTAAAACTGTTTTTAATTGATTCACACTATCTTCTGTTTTATTAGCGTATGTGTCTTTAGCAAACTTACCTTCAATTTCTGCAATCAAGTCTATTAAAGATTTCTTGTTCAGAGTTTCTACTTCCGTAGGTTTTGATTCTGTAGTACTGTTTCCAACTGCTCCCTCATTGTTTGTAGTTACAATATCCTTCGCATTAGCTCCATTCTGATAACTATTATCTTTTGTTTCCTCAGATGAAAGGTTTAGAATTTCCTTTTCGCCAGTATTCGGAGTCACACTTGGCTCTGCAGCAGCTACTGCCCCATTCCCCAAAAACATAAACAAGGCCGCTACCGCTACACTGGCTGCACCAAAGCTAACTTTACGAATAGAATAACGCGTCACCTTCTCACGATGCAAACGCTCAACACGACTCATAGACTTCTTCTTTTCCATCTATAAAAACTCCTTTTTTCTTAATCTTCTAAGAATATTATGTACAAAATAAGGGATACAATAATTTGAATAATACTATCTCAGAATAAAATACCCCAGTTTATATTATAGTACTTTTATTCAATATTAACAAGAAGCTAGACTGGCAAAATAATAAATAAAACAAACAATAAATATTACCTCAATAATAAGGCTGGCAACTGTCTAATATCGCCTAAACAAAATAAAAGCTTGAAATATCGGGGGTTATATGTTAGAATGAACTTACAATGTGAGTAAAGTTACAGCATATGTAACTAAAAAAGCCCCACCGTGCCACCGATGGGGTTTTTTGCTACCCTCTAAAAGGGTTAACCATTACTTCTTACGTTTCTTAATCCATAACTTGAAAAGCTCAGATAACACGTTAATAAGTAACGGAGCTAGAAACACTGTGAGTAAAGTTTCTAACATATGTAACACCTCCCTTCCTTAAAGTGAGGGGGCCAAAATATTATATCATACCAGATTTATATCATCAACATCGTGTCATTCTTTAAATAGATAGACTTAAACACACAAATAACCTTACTAACAAATTTCTAAACAAACCCAGAAATCAACATTTTAAGACAAAGCAAAAAGCCCACTGTTGTGGGCTTTCTGTAAGATATATCTTAAAATTAAAGCATTTTGTTGTAGAATTCAACGACAAGTGCTTCGTTGATTTCTGGGTTGATTTCGTCGCGTTCTGGCAAGCGAGTCAATGAACCTTCCAATTTTTCAGCGTCGAATGATACGAATGCTGGACGTCCAAGAGTAGCTTCTACTGCTTCAAGGATAGCTGGAACTTTCAATGATTTTTCACGAACTGAGATCACTTGACCTGGAGTTACGCGGTATGATGGGATATCAACGCGTTTTCCGTCAACAAGGATGTGACCGTGGTTTACGAATTGACGAGCTTGACGACGAGTAGTCGCAAGGCCAAGACGGTAAACAACGTTATCCAATCGACGTTCCAAAAGAAGCATGAAGTTGAAACCTAGGATTCCGCCTTTGATTTTTGTAGCTTGTACGAACAAGTTACGGAATTGTTTTTCACCTACACCGTAAGTGAAACGAAGTTTTTGTTTTTCAGCCAATTGCAAACCGTATTCTGACAATTTAGAACGGTTGTTTGGTCCGTGTTGTCCTGGTACGTAGTTACGACGTGCCAATTCTTTACCTGTACCTGTAAGTGAAAGGCCAAGGCGACGAGCTTGTTTCCAAGATGGTCCTGTATAACGTGACATGTGAATGTCCTCCTGATATAAATAATATTTCGGTGGAAATAGTCACTTAAAAAGCCCTGATTCGTGCAGATGCCCTTCGCCTAAACAGCCAAGGTTACTTATCATAAGACACCTGTTGACGAGCTTCATGCTTTCCTGCTGATATTTCGCACAAAATCCATTTTACCATGAATGGCTAAATTTGTAAAGGGGTTTTAAGCTTTATTTTCACTGCCAGAGAGATTGAGAAGGAGGGTAAAGGTGCTTCCGAGACCGTACTGGCTGCTGACTGTAATTTCCCCACCCAATTGATGGGCCAATTCACGCGCAATCGCAAGTCCTAAGCCATGACCACCTGTTTTCATATTACGCGAAGTTTCGACACGATAAAGGCGTTTGAAAATATTCTCCAAATCCTCTGGGGAAATGCCCTGCCCCTCATCGGTCACACTGATTGAAAGCTGGTTCTTCTCCACCTTAGCCACCACTTCCAGCTTGGTTCCTGGAGCTGAGTATTTAAAAGCGTTATTGACCAGATTCACCAAGATTCGAGAAAGCTTGGCATAATCTCCCTCAATCCGAGCAGACTCTGGGATTACCTGCAAGTGAACATCTCGCTCCTCCTGCTCAATCAAAAACTGAAATTCACTCATGCACTCAATCAAGAGCTGGTCCAGAAAAATACTGTCTTTGCTGGTGGTTTCCACCTGATTTTTAGCCGTGTTTAGGGTCAAAAAATTTAATTCCTCAACCAGTTTATTGAGTCTTTCCGTCTGGCGTCCAATGGTTGCTAGATAATGGTCCTGTTCTCCTTCTTTGATAACCCCATCCAAAATCCCTTCTACCGTCGCTTGGATCGAAGTGATGGGGGTCTTGATATCATGCGAAAGTTGAGCAATCATCAAACCCTTTTCTCGCTCGCTTTCTTCCAAGGAATCAAAGGTCGCCTGCAAATCATGGGACATTTCATTGAAAGCTTGTCCTAATTGCTGAAATTCTAAAGGTCCTTGAACCTCCAGATTTGAAGGAAAATCCTTGTCCGCTACCCGCTTGGCATGTTCCTTAAGTTTGCCCAATGAAGTAAAGACAGGCGATAGGAGAAAGAGACTAATCCCAGCACCGATAAAACTAGCCACGAGAGTCATACCCACTAGGAAATAAATTTCTCTTTCTTCAATTAGCATTCGCTGGATGGCCCAAAAAACCACGATAATCGTTAGGAGTGTTGAAATGACATACCCCACTAAAATGTAACTTTTTAATTTCATTGACTACCTCGTGCTTTCTCAATTTTGTAGCCCAAGCCCCAGACGGTTTTAATGGTCGGTGTTTCTGCACTGGCATGTCTAGCCAACTCCTGTCGAAGAGCATGAATATGAACATTCAAGGTATTGGTATCATCCACATAGTCTTCTTGCCAGACCTTTTCATAGAGGTCTGTCTTAGAGAAAACCCGCTCTGGATTGCTGGCTAAAAGCCATAGAAGTTCGAAGGATTTGACTGTCAAATCAAGCGCTACATCTCCAACTTGGACCTCATGGCTACCATGATTCATCCGTAAATCCCCGAGACTGACGACTTCTGTCTCACCTCCACGATGAAGGCGACGCAAGATATTGTGGACACGCAAAACCAATTCACGTGGGCTAAAGGGCTTGGCAATAAAATCATCTGCCCCTAAGCTCAGGCCATAAATCTTGTCCTGCTCACTAGTCTTAGCCGTGATAAAGAGAAAAGGCTGATCTGGAGATTGATACTGAACTTCACTAATCAAATCATAGCCATCCATCCGAGGCATCATGATATCTGTAATAATCAAATCAATCGCTTTTCGCTTAAAGATTTCTAAGGCCTCTACTCCATCATGAGCCACCAAAACCTGATACCCTGCCTGAACCAGATAACGTTGATGAATATCTGTGATTTCTACCTCGTCGTCAACGAGTAAAATTGTCTTTCCCATCTGTCTCTCCTTTGAAAAAAACAGTGCTATACCACAATAGTATAACACTATTTTAATCACTTTACGAACATTCTAAACGATATCGGGATTTTTCAAATCCTAGATAGAAAGTCTATTGTTAGACTAGTCATTTTCCTCTTTTTTAGCTTTCAAACCGAGGCCACCTAGCAGTCCAGCCAAGGCGAGTCCAAAGAATCCAAGAGTAGCCATTGAGGTTTGAGCTTCACCAGTATATGGAAGCATGTCTTTTTGCTCTTTCATTTGATCAGCCATCATTGGATTTGATGCCTTGTTATTAGCTGCCATCTTGCCTTCATCAGACATTTTGCTTGAGGCTGCTGGAGCTTGATCTTGTTTCATGCTTGGTGTTGCCATAGGCTGGCTAGCATCCATGGTTTTATCCTGCTCTTTGTTAGGCATCATCTTATCCTGGCTAGCAGCTGGCATTTGAGATTTCATCTCATCTTGATTGGCACTTGGCATTTGAGCGTTCATCTTAGACGCATCTTGATGACTATTCATCATTGGAGACGGCATAGCTGAACCATTAGAAGATGGGACGAAGCCTGATTGCATCGGAGTAAGAGACTGATGTCCATTCAAGTTTACTGTCAAATCCTTAGTCGCTACAAGATTGCTCAAATCAGCCTTGCCGTCTTTGGCACCGTACACCTTGATGGTAGCTTTATAGCTTTGAGTACCGTTTTGTTTCAACAAGTCTAACAAATCTTTGTCTGATTTACCTTGGGTGCCTGCCAAGTCTACTTCGTAGAAGTAGAGACCTTTGCCTAATTTTTCTACTGGTGGAAGGGCGGGGTTTTTAGCCGAACCGTTGTCTGACCATGGAGCCTTGTCTGAAGCTTTCAAGATAAGGCGAGTTAACATACCGTCACCAGCGAAGAATTCGTATGGAATAACTTGGTTAACACCTGCTGTGAATGGGCCTGGGAAATTCGCTTTATCCAAGTAAGTGGCTGGGACATCTACTGTATCTTTGGTGTTGTCGGCTACGCCTTTTTGAACTTCAGCTGGGGTGGTTAAGCCATTCAAATTGACATCCAATTCTTTTGTCGCTACAAGATTGCTCAAATCAGCCTTGCCGTCTTTGGCACCGTACACCTTGATGGTAGCTTTATAGCTTTGAGTACCGTTTTGTTTCAACAAGTCTAACAAATCTTTGTCTGATTTACCTTGGGTGCCTGCCAAGTCTACTTCGTAGAAGTAGAGACCTTTGCCTAATTTTTCTACTGGTGGAAGGGCGGGGTTTTTAGCCGAACCGTTGTCTGACCATGGAGCCTTGTCTGAAGCTTTCAAGATAAGGCGAGTTAACATACCGTCACCAGCGAAGAATTCGTATGGAATAACTTGGTTAACACCTGCTGTGAATGGGCCTGGGAAATTCGCTTTATCCAAGTAAGTGGCTGGGACATCTACTGTATCTTTGGTGTTGTCGGCTACGCCTTTTTGCACTTCGGCTGGGGTAGTTAAACCATTCAAATTGACATCCAAATTCTTAGTCGCTACAAGATTGCTCAAATCAGCCTTGCCATCTTTTGCACCGTACACCTTGATAGTTGCCTTGTAACTTTGAGTGCCATTTTGTTTCAACAAGTCTAACAAATCTTTGTCTGATTTGCCTTGAGTGCCGGCCAAGTCCACTTCATAGAAGTAAAGGCCTTTGCCCAATTTTTCTACTGGTGGGAGAGCAGGATTTTTAGCTGAACCGTTGTCTGACCATGGAGCCTTGTCTGAGGCTTTCAAGATAAGGCGTGTCAACATACCGTCTCCAGCGAAGAATTCATATGGAATGACTTGATTAACACCAGCTGTGAATGGGCCAGGGAAGTTGGCTTTATCCAAGTATGTAGCTGGAACGTCTACTGTGTCTTTAGTATTGTCAGCCACACCTTTTTGCACTTCAGCTGGGGTAGTCAAACCATTCAAGTTGACATCCAAATCCTTAGTAGCTACGAGATTGTTCAAATCGGCCTTGCCATCTTTTGCACCGTACACTTTGATAGTTGCCTTATAACTTTGAGTGCCATTTTGTTTCAAGAGATCAAGCAAATCTTTGTCTGATTTACCTTGAGTTCCTGCCAAATCTACTTCATAGAAATAGAGACCTTTGCCCAAGTTTTCTACTGGTGGGAGAGCTGGATTTTTAGCTGAACCGTTGTCTGACCATGGAGCCTTGTCTGAGGCTTTCAAGATCAAACGAGTCAACATACCGTCACCGGCGAAGAATTCATATGGGATGACTTGGTTGACACCGGCTGTGAATGGGCCAGGGAAGTTGGCTTTATCAAGGTAGCTAGCCGGAACATCTACTGTGTCTTTGGTATTGTCAGCCACTCCTTTTTGAACTTCGGCTGGAGTGGTTGCTGATTGAGCTTCATTTGCTTCACGGTCTTGTCCAGTAACTGCAGGAGCAGGATTTGTCACAGGTTTAACCGCATCTTCTGTTTCTTTCTTAGACTCTGGTTTTGCTTGCACTTCTTCTTTAGGTGCTACTACTTGGTCTTTAGCAGCTACATCCGTTTTTTCTGGAGAGCTTGTAGTATCCAAGCTTGCTTTAGGTGCTGACTCTGCCTTCTCTGAAGGAAGAGTTGTATCGACTGCTTCTTTGAGAAGTTCTGCTGGTAAGTCGCTCTTTTCACTCACCGAAGCAGCGTCTGGCACGACTTGGGCAGGGGTTGGATTGACCACATCGGCACGTACAGAACTTGGCTGACCAACTAGGACAAAAAAGCCACTGGCCACAACAACTGAGGCAACACCGACACTAAGACGGCGAATAGACCAACGAGTATATCTTTGATTTGGATTGAATTTCATAGGATTCTCCTTAGAGTTTTTCTTTATTTGATGACTCTAGTATAATCTCCTAAAATTAAAAAGGATTAAGAAAAAGTTAAAATTTTTCTTAAATCCCTCTTATAAAATACTTATATTAATTAAATCCATAAACAGACTTGGTAATTTGATAGACGACATTGGAAAGTTTGCGAGCTGGCAAGACCGAATGTTTGGTCAAACGGCTCAACATGGTCTTGCGGATAGCCTGAAAAACCTCTGGATTTTCCTGCTGAATATAGGTCCACAGCTCCCGTTTTTTGGCAAGATGCTCTGCTGTGCCTGCTCGGTTGAGTAGGGCACTGGAAATCACCGTCGTAATCTCAATATGATTCAACAGATATTCTCGCATTTGGGGATGACTCACTTTGGATAAATCAAGCTGGTCTACCAAGAGTCGATTGACCTTGAGTTGCTGGTCAATGCGCTTAATCATCACTTGCTCATTGACAGACTGGTCCTCACGCCCAATCAAATAACGATAGAAATCGACAGGCAGATAGTACATGGCCTTAACCTGCTGAAGGGGGGTAAAGACAAAAAGATTATCGACATAAAAGGTATGCTCAGGCAATTGGAACTGGCTCGCTCGCAACAAATCTGTCCGATAAATCAGCGAGTGCATCATGATATACTGGCCTTTTGAGAAATTTCCGACCTGATCCCAGCCAAAAATCTGTTGGACAGGCAAGACTGACTCATAACTCATACTCTTCTTACGAGACTGACCTTCCTTTTCATAGACAAAATTGGTCACAAAGGCATCAACTTCCTGTCCCTCACTCTCTAATTCCTTCAAGGTTTCAAGAATTTTTAAATAGGCACGAGGATCTACCCAGTCATCACTATCAACTACTTTAAAATAGCGCCCAGAAGCCTCCGCTAAGCCACGATTGACGGCACCCCCATGGCCTTTATTTTCCTGATAGATGGCTCTAACGATGTTAGGATACTTGCTGGCCAAACGCTCAGCGATTTCCTGAGTCTGGTCCTGAGACCCATCATTGATAATCAAAATCTCAACTTGCTCACCACCAATCACTAGCGACTCCACACAGTAATGAAGATAGGCAGCGGCATTATAGCTAGGGATGGCGATAGACAATAACTTCATAATCTACTCCTTTAGGGGACTGATTTCTTCTTTCTCTCTTGTCACTTCTTTCTATTCTACCATAAAGTCCAGCTTTTGAAGGACTTTTACTAGAATACAAGAGTTGCTATCTCTATTTGCTATTTTGGACATCAAAAAAGAGGGGATCACCCTCCTTACGAATTTAATTCTGCCAAGTCATCTAGATACTGGTTGTTAATGACCGCCAAGATATAGGCATCTGCTTTCAAGAAGTCATTAGGACCAAACTGGACATCCAGTGGTGAATTTTCTTGTTCACGAAATCCTAGGATATTGAGGTTGTATTTGCCACGTAGATCCAGCTGACTCAGGCTTTGACCTGCCCAAACACTCGGAATTTTCATCTCCACGATAGAGACATTTTTATCCAGCTGAAAGACATCAACATTGTTATGAAAGAGAATGGTCTGCGCTAGTGACTGCCCCATTTCATACTCAGGTGAAATCACCGAGTCAGCACCGATTTTTTCTAGCACCTTCTTAGCTGTCTGGCTTTTGACCTTGACAATAACCCTTGGTACACCTAGACTCTTACAATGCATAACTGCAAGCACACTCGACTCCAGATTTTCCCCTGTTGCCACTACAACCGTATCACAGGTATCAATTCCTGCAGTTCTGAGGAGTTCCTCGTCTGTAATATCGCCAACAACTCCACGCGCCAAAACTGGCTCAAATTGATTGATTCGCTCGGCGTGGTCGTCAATGGCAATAATATTCATATCTTGCTTGGCAAGGGCCGTCAGGACACTACTCCCAAAAATCCCCAAGCCTAAAATTCCAATCGTACGATCTGACATCGTTCTTCCTTTCTTATCCAATACTAATATCTGCTTTCATATACTGAATCAAATCTTTCTTATCAGGCTGGTAATCTGCTAGACTAACCAGCAAGGTCAAGGGACCGATACGGCCAATAAACATGAGCACCATGACAATGCTGAGAGCTAGCTTGCCCAATTCTGGCGTCAGATTTGCCGTTACCCCAACTGTCGCAAGAGCTGAAATGGTCTCAAACATGAGATAGATAAATCGCGGTGTTCCTTCTGCTGTAATTCCCAACAACATCAAGCCCAACAAGAAGGTCATCAAAAAGATAATGAAGACACTAAAGGATTTTTGGACTGTTCGAACCTCAATGGTTCTCTGCGCAACATTGGCATGAGGCAAGCCCAGCAATTCACTACGCGCAAAGACCAATAAGACAAAGAAAGTCGTAATCTTGAGCCCCCCAGCCGTTCCTCCAGGCGCCCCTCCGAGAAACATCTGTAAGATATAGATAAACAAGGTCACAGGCCGAGCTTGGGTGTAGTCAATAGAGGCAAAACCAGCCGTTCTCATACTGACGGTTTGGAAAAAGCTAACCAGCACTTTCTCTGGAACACTGAGATTGCCAATGGTTCCTGGATTGTGCCATTCCGTAAAGAGTGTAGATACTGTCCCAAACAGCAAAATCCCTGCAGTCAAGAAGAGGACTAGCTTGGTGTGGAAACGCAGACGGCGTTTTTTCTTCTTGTCAAACTGGGTTGCCAAGTCAAACCAGACCATAAAGCCGAGACCACCCGTGATAATCAAACCAGCAATGACCAGATTGATCAAGGGATCCGTCTGAAAAGCCACTAAACTGCTACTGCCGAAATTATCAAAACCAGCATTACAAAAGGCTGAAATGGCTAAAAAGATAGAGGTAAAAATGCCTCGTCCCCAGCCAAACTCAGGAATAAAACGAAAACTTAGTAGGAAGGCACCCAAGCCCTCTACCAGAAAAGTCGTCAAAAAGATGAACCGCATAAAGGCCTTCAGCGACCGAGTCTCCCCGTAACTAAAACTCTCCTGAATGGTTTCACGACTGCGAAGACTGAGCTTTTGCTTCCCCTGAATATAAAAGACCCCGATAAAGGTCATGAGCCCCAGACCACCAATCTGTATCAAGAGCATACAAATCAACTGCCCCCAGACATTATAGGTAGTAGCTACCGGTTGCGTAGAAAGGCCGGTTACACAGACCATAGACACCGTCGTAAAAAGATGGTCAAAATAAGTAGCCTGCGAACCACTCGCCTGAACAAAAGACAAACTCAAAAGGAGAGAACCTATAAGAATAACTCCAGCGAAACTTAAAAAGATACGACGAGCTGGCGAAAGTCCACCCAAGGCCCTTTCAATTTTTTTAACAAATAATTTGAATAACATACATCCATTGTACCATAAAAAGAAGGAGAGTAGCTATATCTGAAAGGCTATCTCAAGGCAGAGTTCCAAGGCCTTCTCGAAAGCTTCTGAACCCCAGTCACGACTATCGTACTGGTCCAAGTCTGCTAAGGAATCAGCTGTGAACAACAATTCACCCCAGAGAACCCCACGCAGTTGGGCTACTGCCGCGAGCGCAGAACACTCCATCTCCACAACAGCACAGCCTTCTTCCTTGCGATAAGCCACCTTTTCAGCCGTTTCTCGGTAAAAACCGTCTGTCGTCCAGGTCATGACTTCTTCATAGGGAATCCCTCTGGATTCCAACACTCGCTCAATAGCAGCAATGGCCTCTGGCTGAATTTCCATATAACGAGAAGGTGCCACATAGTGATAACTAGCTCCTTCATCTCGCAGTGCGCGAACAGGGACTAGAAAGGCATTTTCTTCTATATCAGCCAGCACACCACAGGTTCCAGTGGAAATGATTTGCTCCACACCATAGCTAATCAACCAATCCATAAACTGGGCTGCTGGAGCGGAGCCAACAGGTGCCTGAGCCAGACAAAGTTCCTCGCCCTTGTAGCTCATGACATAGACTGGATAGGTCTTGGTGGCAGAAACAAATTCACCGACACAGTCCGCCCCTACTTCCTTCGCATAGCGGTCAATCTCCTCACCTAAAAAAGCATAGACACACTTCTTTGGCAAGTGCAAATCCAACCCCTCGTGATCAGGCATGATAACCGCCTGAGGATTGTCATCAAACTCTAAAATAGGAATCGCATGTTTTTGAATCATAAACCACCTCCTCTAATTTTTTACTATTGTATCAAAAGCTGACCGAGTGTCAAGGAGGGGGTTGATGAACTGAGGAGAAAAAATCTCAGTATTCTTGGAATTCTCGATACTAAGTAATTTTATAAATCATAAGGAATTAGAGTAAACATTACAAACGTATCCCCTCTGTAATTAATCTTCAGAGGGGACGTTATATATTAGTAGTTGTTGCTGATAACTGTTACCTTGAAAGAAAAGTATTTATGTCGCACTCTATCTGGAAGTTGTTATCAAATTTTTAAAAGATTAACTTCCAAGATGATCATTCACTATAAAGAGTTTCTAACTCCCTCTTTAAATATTCAGCTAGATGTTGATGAGCAAAGATGTCAGCATTCTGTTCCGCTGTAGGATTATAGTTTGTATTGGTATTTACATCATACACATAAATATCTCCGCTTTCTGATTGAACCCATTCTATAGCTGCCACATCAATATGAGCATTTTTAAGGAAGGCTTCATAAGCTTCTTTTTGAGATTCTGGTAGAGGTTCTGTAATTTGGAATTTTTCAGAAGTTTCCAGTTGTTCTGGTCTCTTACCGATTTGACAACCATCTGCTGGACAAAGTTGGAAACCATCTGAAGAATCAATTGAAACAGTATAAAGGAACTTCTGATTGATAAACTCTGAACGACGGATACGACTATCACTTGGTTTAATATAAGCCTGCAACAAGGTAATACCATCTACTGAAGGTTCAAAAGCAGAACTATTAACATAAGCTTCTAGTTCTTCTTCATTTTGGAAAAGTTGCACTCCTAATCCCTTTCCTGCTCTATTATGCTTGGTAATCAAAGGATAGATATTCAATTTTCTTGCTGCTTCAATGATATTTTCTGGGCCCAAAACAGCAACTGTTGCTGGAGTCTCGATACCAGATTCATTTAATTTCAAATATTGTTTCACCTTACTGATTTCTAGATTGATGGCTCCCGTTCCATTAACTACTTTACGTCCATGAGCCTCTAGCCAAGTAAGCACCTGCTCCGTGAACTCTGGTGCATAGCGATGCCCTCTCGTATGAGAAGATGCGGACATCCTATTATAAAAAATTCCTTGTGGAGGTGGGCTTTGAAGATCTAATATCCCACTCGATAGATCCCATAATTCATAAGGTACTTGTATTTTTTCTAACCATTTTACTAAATGCTGTGTCCATTCAATATTTTCATGAATCACATAAACTTTTGCGTTACTCATAACTCCTATCTCCTTTAAGAAAAGTTAACTGACAATTGATGTTGCTTGTCTTCCTCTAAACTATAACCTTCTGTTTTTTCAATGACACTGACCGTTAAGATTTGACCCAAAACATTGATCATTGTACGGCCAGCATTCACAAAGAAATCAACTGCAAAAATCAAGGCCACTCCTTCTACTGGCAATCCAAGCTGAGGGGCTGCTGCCAACAAAACTACGATAGCTCCTGATGGAACAGTAGCTGCAGTTTTCCCAATTAAGGTCAAAAGTAAAACTGTAAATAAGAGACTTGATAATGAAAATTGGATACCGTAAGCATGTGCGATAAAAATAGTGGCTACTGAAAAATAGACAGCTGCTCCTTCTAGATTAAAAGTATATCCTAAAGGGACAACCAAATCAATCGTATTCTCATCATGTCCCTGTTTCTTTAAATCCTTCAATAAGGACGGCAACACAACACTCGAACTACCCGAAATAAATGCTAGAGTCAAGAGGCTCCAATTTTCACGAAAAGCAGTCAAATATGGAACATTAAAGATAGAGGCGATCAGAGGGAAAATAACTAAAATGAGAACTCCATAGGCCAAATAAGTTCCAATAACAAATTGACCAAGTCCAACTAACTTATCAATCCCTGTACTAGCGACATCTTTTGCAATAAAGCCAAAGATTCCGACAGGAGATAATTTTACAATAACAGTTATAATTTTATAAATAGCTTCAATCCAGATCTGGAAACCTTCAAGAATTTTTTGGGTTTTATCACTCTTCAAGCTACCAATTCCATAACCAAGAAATATAGCAAAAACAATAATTGGAAGAAGAGAGCCTTCTGAAATTGACTTCACAATATTTGATGGAATAAAACCAAGTAAAAACTCACTCAATTGGACATTATTAGCTATCCCGTCGATATTAGCTCCAGTTTGACCAATATTCACACCTTGACCAAATCCCAAATAGTAACTAGAGAATACAAATAACAAAGTGATTGCAGTTGTAACAGCGAAAAAGTAGAGTAAGGTCTTCGTTAAAATTTTACCAAACGATTTTTTTCCAATGACACTAGCCACTGCAACTACTATAATTGGGAATATTAGTGGAATAATGACCATGTTTACCAATTTGATGAATGCTTGTCCTAGAAATTGATAAAAACCTGCAAATTGTGGCCAGATTACTGCAAAAATAACACCTAAAATCAAAGCTAGCAATAATTGCAAACCGAGTGAAAGTTTTGACCATAAATTAACTAATTTCATAAAATAACCCCTTTGCTTTTATTTGCTAATTATTCTACTACGAATCTTCTAGCTTGACTAATATATATTTTCTATTGTGACCATAAAAAAGATTTATAACAATATCTCAAAGTGTCGTCATATCTATTTCGCTATCCATTATGAATTTTTTATGTTAGAAAAACACCACCATCTAAACTACTCAACTAGATGGAGCAATTCCATAATGATCAAGAAGAGTGACTTCAAGTATTAAATCTACAAAAATAGGCTGAGTAAAAAGTCTTTGAAATCAGAAAAACGCATAATATCAGGTAATGAACAACCTTGATATTATGCGTTTTATTGTTGAAAGTTTTACTTCATTTTTCCTGAAATTGAGTTTTTTCCAGCCTCTTCTACTTCTATTTCACAGGTATCTCCTTAATCACGCGCGCAGGATTTCCAGCTAGGACAACGTTGTCGCCAAAGGACTTAGTGATTACAGCCCCTGCTCCAGCAACAACATTATTGCCCAGTGTCACTCCGGGAAGGACAATGACACCACCTCCAGCCCAGAAATTATCACCGATAGTAATGGGCTTCCCGTATTCAATCCCTGAATTGCGTTCACGTGGATCTAGTGGGTGGAGTGGGGTTAAAAACTGACAGTTGGGGCCAATCATGGCATTGTTCCCGATGCGAATCGGACAAACATCCAGCATGGTCAAGTTCCAATTAGAATAAAAATTTTCCCCTAGATGGATATTAATCCCATAATCGACCACCAGGCGTGGATTAACATAAAGATTTTGCCCGGTTGACCCAAACCAAGTCTTGATAATCTCCGCCCCCTTCAAGGGATCTTCTTCCTTGTTAAAGGCAGATTGTTTTTGGCGAGAGGCCTGAGCTAAGTCTCGCAACTCTGGGTCCGATGGACGGTAAACCTCTCCCGCTATCATTTTCTGGTATTCACTGGTCATTGTATTCTTCTCCTTGTTCCTTACTATGATATCAAAATGTTTACATATCTGACTAGGATAAGGGGTACTTTCTACAATTTATACTCTGGTTTTTATCACATTCAATCTATCTCGCTAAACGAATACGGGTCACGATTCCGTCTGGGGCTGTGATTTCCAACTGGCTTGATGTCAGCCATTTGATTGGTGCATCAACTTCTTGTGCTCGCTGGGCAATCGTTAACAGTTCTTCTTTATGTGCGACTTCAATGACATAATAAGCCAAACCTGGCAAGCCTTGCTTACGCGGAGCCAGACCTTTTCCTCCCCATTCGTTGACTGCCAAATGATGATGATAGTCCCCAGCTGCAATCCAACTAGCGTTAGGCACACTGAATTTATCCTCTAGTCCTAACACCTTTTGATAAAACTGGCTGGACTTTCGACTATCCTTGACGGAAAGATGAATATGTCCCATTCTCGTACCTTCTGCCAGGATAAAGGGCTCTACTCTTTCCCCCAGCTCATAAATGTCCTGCGCCGCAAGAGCCTCCGTCACTCCGATAATGCGTCCGTCTTCTCGAATATCCCATGTGGAAACCGGCTTATCTCGATAGAGTTCAATGCCATTTCCCTCCAAATCCTCCAAGTAAAGAGCCTCACTGTACCCATGGTCTGCACCGCCGACAAGAGGAATCTGTAAATCTGTCAGGTGTTTCAAGACATCAGCCAATGCCTTTTGTGTCGGCAAGAGAATGGCCAGATGGTAAAGGCCATAATGTTCCCTTACTTCTCCGCTCTCTTGTGCTTGAATCAGCTGTACCAAGGATTTTCCACCAAGTCCTAGAATGGCCTCTGTCTCAGTTTGAGATAGAATTTCTAAACCAATAACTTGCTGATAAAAGAATGTTTGACTTGCCAAGTCCTTTACATTTAAAACTGCCTCTGCTAAATAAATGTGGCTCTTGTATTCATAGGTCATAAATGGTCCTCTTTTTTAGTTGTAATTATTATTATTACAACTATTATATAATTTCCATCAAGAAAGTCAATTCAGACAACTTGAAAGAACTCCCTTATCAAAAAACAATCCCAGAAAAAATCTTCTAGGATTGTTTTGTGTTTATTTAACCAGGCTAGCAAAGTTATTTCTCAAATCAACGTTTTCTGTAGGATTGAGATACATCTTGTCACCATTTGTCGTTGGTGAGTGGAAAACGATTCCTTCGCCAGTGTCTGTAATAGCAAAGAAGTAATTGTGAACGGTTGGATAGTTATCCCAATTACTATAGGTCTCTACAATGCGATATTTGGCAGTACCACTACCTGTTTTTGAATATTCCGCATCTAGCTTGCTACCGTCTTTCCAGTAAAGCATGTCGACTCTGATGTTCCCCAATGCGATTCCTTTTTGGTAGTTAGGCTGACCCATTTCATCACCCCAACTCTTCATAAAGTCTGCTAAGGCAGCGGATTTATCAGCTGTCCAAGGCCCGGTTTCTTCTGTTTTGGAAGGAGTCGTTTCCTTGGCTTCTTTCTTACTTTCACTCGATGAACTGCTAGTAGTGCTACTACTTGCTTCCGATTTAGAAGAAGGGGAAGAGCTGGTACTCGTTTCTTCCCTAGCAGGGGTAAATTTAAATTCTTCCCATGTAAACTTGTCTGCCGTGACTTCGTCAGCTTCTGATTTACCAAAATTCTCAAGCAACTTCTTATCCGTAATCTTGATAGACTTGCTATCTACTTTTGTAGCACCCTTGGAACCTTCTAGTTTGTAAAGAGTTCCTTCCCCTTCACCTGTTCCTGAAGACCAAGTTAAAGCTAGAACCTCACCTGTTTTAAAGAATTTCATTGAGCTACGAGCACCACCATGTCCTGCTACATAACCCTCTGCTAGTAGGGTTGGTTGGCCTTCTTTCAGATAATATAAACCTGTAAAGAAGTAATTTTTCCCTGCAGTTTGACTACCCACTAACATTTCAGACTGACCATCTCCATCTAAATCCAAGAAGGTATAGCGTTATTTTGAAGGATCCGCTGCAGCTGCTTCGATAACCCATGAATTTATCATATGGTCAGATTTGTGAAGCTTGGCTTCAATATCTGGAGCCTGTTTCTTACCAGAAGATAAGATAACCTCATAATCCTCAAAAACACTCTTATAAAGGTCTTCTGCCTTTGTCTCAGCCTGCTCCTTAGAGCCACCAAAAAAGCTTTTCAAAGGCTCTGGTAAATCAATTGAACTACAAGCAGTCAAGCAGGTTACTGACAGAGACATAGCCAACCCTAACATCCATTTCTTTTTCATAACACTATTTTTCCCCTTTTTCTCCTTTTTTATTCATTATATAAGAAGGACTGGAAAAAAATGCAATTAAAATCCTTAAAAAGTTTTTGTAAACTGTAATAAGATCAGATTTATTTATATATCTACAGAAAAAGGAGAGGATATAATATTTGTAATGGGTAAATCCCCTATAGATATCATAAATCGGGATATACATAAGGAAATCATCGCTAAACTGGAGTACAATGCTCCATTTTGTCCTGATTTCGGAATCCAAATGAAGAAACATGACTTTCAAAAAAGCTATCAAATTTATTGCTATAAATATATATGGTGCTCCCATAGCAATAATTAAAACAACTTTTCTTAATGCTAAAATTATCCTCTATCATCTCTATGAAAATCTCTCGTTACTATCAAATTGGAAATTTCCTGCTCAATTTTTTCTTTTTCTAACACTCAATCCCAAACCCAAGAGAAGTCCGATTGACCCAAGCACAAATAAGTTTTTATCATCAGTATTCGACGTCCTTGGTAACTCCTTAGCAGAATTCGCTAATTTTCTATCAGAACTAAGAATCACATTCTCATTCGAAGGAATTAGAAGTGTTTTCTTGTCTTCTTCTCCTTCTACAGCTTTGATCCCTATTAAGACAACTTGATGGATCGGTTCCTTGGTAATAGTGTTAGATAGCTCACGACGTGTTTCTACACCATTGTCACTACTAATTTCTGTCAGGATAGTACGCTGACCTTTCTCTCCTGCAATCAAGACCTTAGTTTGACCTTTTGGAAAGTTAGCTCTATCCCTATATTCAGTAGTAAAGTCAGTTTCCTCTATGCGGATTTCCACACTTGGTTTTTCAACTATTGGAGATAGAGGACCATCTTCTGGCAGAGTACGACCGATAACCTTCGCCCCCTGATAGATGATTGTTGGGGTTGCTTCTTGCACAATCTCACTTGTTTGAGAGAGGATCATTCCAGTACGTATTCCATGGTCTGTTTCATAGATCGTTACAATCTTACGCTGACCTGCACGACCTTGAACAGTCTGACTTTGACCTTTCAGGAGTGAAGGGTCTTCTCGGTACACAAGTACTGGTGCGATTTCTTCTGTGCTAACAACGTTTTCTCGACTCTTAATAGGCTTAGTACCAACTAGGATAATCTCGGGTTGAGAGGCAACTATATTTTCCTCACGGACAGAGAGAACCTTGTCTGTTTTCACGCCATCCAGTGTTTGGTATAGCTTCACAACAGTCTTAGAACCTGCACGACCTGAATGTTTCAGCTGAGTTTGATCTGTATAGAGATCAGAGCTAACCTCAGTCAAGCGTTCGTACGGAATTGATACCGTTTCACGAACTTCTTCTTTCCCTTCAATAGCTTTGATCCCTATTAAGACAACTTGATGGATCGGTTCCTTGGTAATAGTGTTAGATAGCTCACGACGTGTTTCTACACCATTGTCACTACTAATTTCTGTCAGGATAGTACGCTGACCTTTCTCTCCTGCAATCAAGACCTTAGTTTGACCTTTTGGAAAGTTAGCTCTATCCCTATATTCAGTAGTAAAGTCAGTTTCCTCTATGCGGATTTCCACACTTGGTTTTTCAACTATTGGAGATAGAGGACCATCTTCTGGCAGAGTACGACCGATAACCTTCGCCCCCTGATAGATGATTGTTGGGGTTGCTTCTTGCACAATCTCACTTGTTTGAGAGAGGATCATTCCAGTACGTATTCCATGGTCTGTTTCATAGATCGTTACAATCTTACGCTGACCTGCACGACCTTGAACAGTCTGACTTTGACCTTTCAGGAGTGAAGGGTCTTCTCGGTACACAAGTACTGGTGCGATTTCTTCTGTGCTAACAACGTTTTCTCGACTCTTAATAGGCTTAGTACCAACTAGGATAATCTCGGGTTGAGAGGCAACTATATTTTCCTCACGGACAGAGAGAACCTTGTCTGTTTTCACGCCATCCAGTGTTTGGTATAGCTTCACAACAGTCTTAGAACCTGCACGACCTGAATGTTTCAGCTGAGTTTGATCTGTATAGAGATCAGAGCTAACCTCAGTCAAGCGTTCGTACGGAATTGATACCGTTTCACGAACTTCTTCTTTCCCTTCTACAGCTGGAATACGAGTGTAGTCAATTATCATATCACGTGTAACATCTTCTGGAAGGGAAAGAATATAACTTCTTCCATCCTGTGCTAAAACTAGGTTTTTACCTTGATATTTAGCTTGATAACCTGTCACAACTGGAGCCGTTGACTGATCTGTTCCAACACGTCCTGCATTACTACGGTCGTTAGGATAAGTTATTTTTATTGTCTCTGACGGTAATTTTAGTACCCATTGTCCAAGTTTGCGATAATGAATAGCATCCACTCTTGCTGGGATATTTGGAGTACTTGATAATTCTGGTTTCCCCAATTCATTTGCTAGGTAACCACTCACAACTGGAGCTGAAACTGCTGGAAATTTATTTTGTTCAGCAATCCAACCCGTATAAAGAACAGCTTTGGTTACAAGATTAACAGTTGCTGTTCTTCTATAATTAAGAACATCTTCGTGAGCAGGCGCAATTTCCTCACCTTGTGTATTCAAGAAACGAGTCGTACGACTAACCGACTTCTGTAAGTCTTTTTCTGTCAAACCAGCTGGCCAAGTAAGCTTCAACTGGCTATCTACCAATGAATCTTTTTCTTTATACTGACTAGCATCAATCTTCTCCACCCTTGGTGTAAGCACAATAGTAAATTGAGTAACCACACGACTGTTGTCACCATAAACAGGAGTTAGTATCTGATGAAATTCATCTGTAACAATCCGATAACCTTTGTTCAAGAAAGATAAAATTTCCCTGTCTACAGACTTACTATCAATCACTTCACCTGTTTTTCCAGTTAAAGAAACAGTTGATAAGACCGCTTTATTAGATTGATTCACAAAACGAATCTGAGCACTTTGATTATCTTTATCATAACGAATGATGCTATCTTGGGTGGCATCATCAGGACGTGGTGCTAGATATCCTTCTGCTGGACGATCCGTATTTTTCAAGGTCAAATAATTCCCATCTTTCCCAATCGCACGGTAACCCGCTATATAAGGAATGGTAACCGTACTATGATTGCCGATAACACTCGCATCTAAATAGCTATTGGGATAAGATATCCTATTCATTTCAGAATTTGGAGTTTGAACAATCCAAGAACCTAATTTCTTATAACGGACACTAGTTGTCACCGAAATTGGTACCAAAGTCTGAACATCTTTTTCGATATTTTGGTTAGTAATCAAAGATCTATCAGCCAAATATCCAGCCTGTATAGGAACAACAAGACTGTCAAACTCTGACTTAGCCAAGACCCAAGAACCATAAGTAACCGTACCTTTAACCAGATCAACAATAGCATTACGACTATAAGCGACTGTCTGTACTGTATCTGGGAAAACTTTTCCGTCATCAGCAACATAATGTATAGTTCGGGTTACAGTTCTATTCAAATCATCGTAGCTCAAACCAGCTGGCCACCTTAAGTCATTGTTGATATCAGGATAAAGGAGAGAATCTGCCACTTTTGGATCCGTTGGTTCAACAGTGCGAGTACGGATTGGCAGACGAACATTGGTAGTATCCAGTGGAATATCTGTCACGCTATCCAAAGTCCCTGTTTGAATACCTGTTACAGTCGCCCCCTCATCCTCTGGTTGCCATTGGAAAAGAAGGGTACGATTATCATACTGAGTAACAAAAGGCAGTTTTCTACCATTAGATAATGTTAAAACCAGGCCTTTTCGAGCAAGTACCTCACCATCATAACGTATAGAAACTAATTTATCATCTGTCGTCACTTGAGCAGAAACTGCCCGAACCGTTGGATTTAAGAAATCCCAGTTAAACTTTCTAAAGGAAAGAGTATAGTCATTTTCACCATCTTCACTGTGCTCATAGAGAAGACCAAACTCACCATTACCTAGATTTTGAACAGAATTATAAGCAAACTTACCAGCTTGGACCAAATTATGTCTGATCCATTTCAAACTACCATCTGATTGAACTTCTGCAAGTCGAGCATAACCATTTTCACGACCACGTCCATTAGCATTTACTAATACAATATACTCCCGACCCTTTTGCACAGTGTGAACTGCTGAAAGTTGTACATAAACATCTGGAATATCACTAATTGTTTCAACAGCACCCCAAGTAGCACCACCATCTTTACTAGTAGAAAATTGAACATGACCACTTCGATTACGCATAAACATCTTGAGTGTTCCATCGTTTAACTCGACAACAGTAGCCTCAGTCAATTCTGCTGCTGTGTTTCTCATAGTATTAGAATTCAAAGTTTCCCCTCTGAAGATACGACCATCATTAGGAGAAGCTCCCATATGCCAAGTCAAACCATGATCATCAGAATAAATTACACGAGAAGACTGAGAACCATTGAGATGAGATACATAATTAGTTGAATACATAGGTACTACTAAACGCCCTGCATATTGACCATGCTTCAATGCAATACCTGAACCTGGACCCGTACCCAAAAATTTCATCCAATCTTTCTTTATCTGGGGTGTAATGTCCCTTGGTGCTGACCAAGTTTTTCCGTCATCATTGCTCTCTGAAATCCATATAAAATTATCCTTGGCTACACGAAAAGGCGAGTCAGTTGTTGGAGTAAAATATATATTTCCCACTAACTTACTACCATTATACAAATCACCTGTATCACTGTACTTATTTTCAGACTGAGTCGATTTAGTGATTACATGATAAGATGTCTTTTGATTATTACTATCATAAATATAATCATCTTCCCGAATAGTATATTTCTCATTACCCTTATATACTATCTGATATGTTCGACCATTGACAACTGTATAAGACTCTTCACGAGTAACACTCATACCCAAAATTCCTTGTCCTTCTGGAAAGACATCGTAGATAGAATAAATTTTCTTTGTCTTGGAATCTTGTACTAAAACCATATCAATAGAAGTAGGAGAACCAATATTAGCATTTCTAGCTCTTGGATTATCACGAATATTTAAAATATTAATTCGTTCACCCCAAGTTTTGCCTCCATCCTCACTTCGACGAACAACCATTCCAATATCACCCCAGTCAGAATAATGCAAACGACGTTCATCTGCCCCTGCAATTATTGTACCATCATTCGTTTTCAGCAAAGATGGTATACGATAAGAATAAATCCCATCACTATTTTTCTGACCATTCAATCCAGACTGAAAAACAGCCTTATTATCTGTTAATTCAGCTGGACCAAGAGCCTTGTTCCCCTCAGGATCTCGAAGAAAAATAGTACTTCGTTGTCCTACCTCTGTGTCACTGAAGGCATAATCATAAATCGTTAGATTACGGATATCTAGATTAGTCCCCCAAACTTTACCATTTCCACGTTGCATAGCTCCTAACTGCATATTGGTCAAATTTTGCATAGCTGTCAAAAAAAGACCAGATTTAGCAGAAGATTTTGATAACCTACCATTAACATAAAGTTTCGCCTCACCGGCATCTACATTAACATTAGGTCGAGAAATAGTAAAGGTTAACGAATTCCACTCATTAGGACGAATACTTTCCTTTCCATCTTCAAAACGATCGTACTGATAGCTCCCCTCTTTTCCTGTTCTAGCCTCTACAACAGGCTTGTTTCCACTTACTCCTAAAAGGAAATACTCATTTCGACTTGAAGTACTAGAGGTAGAAAATACACTATATAAATTCGGTACCGTTTCTGTTGCTTTAAACTCAACATGAACTGTAGCATTGGTTAAATTCTTGACTTTTGGTAGATCTGAACTAAGATCAATACTCTTATCTACCTTATTATTTGTCTCCACGTCATCTACCGATACCACTTCTGAACCCTTGAATATCTCACGAGCGTAGTAATCGTCTTCTTTTTTCATCTCATCAGCACTAGCTGTTACATTGACTACTGGAGCATCTTCTACTGTATTTGTATGATTAGATATTTTGTTGGAAGCATCATTAGGACTAGACACCGTACTGCTTCCTGTAACATCAGTTCCTTCTGTAACAGAAGGTTTTTTCTCAAGTTCAGCTGCACTAACAGGGCTAGACACTGAAGCTCCAAAAACCAACGCTGTACCTAATAAAACAGAACAAAGTCCAACTTTATACTTACGAAAAGAGAATAGTTGTCGCTGATTTGATGATTTTATTATTTTTTCTTTCATATTAATTAAACCAATTTCTAACAATCAAAGGATACTATTTTTGAAGACTGAAATTTTATCTATCAAAATCCTATAAATTTAATTATACCCCAATTATCAAGTCAAGTGCAAGAAAGTTGTTCTTCTGATTAAGTGAACATCTTGCAATCTATTTGACTTGGCTAAACAGCTTCGCTTTCTAATTTCTAGGCTCAGGCTAAAACAGTTCACTGGACTGTTTTACTCCAACATCTTAGCCATGCTATGAGTCGCGTTCGTGTCCAAATCATGAATCAGTTTCATCGAAAATCCCATGAATACAAGGCTATCAAGCGTTACTGGAAACTTATCCAACAGGATAGCCGTAAACTCAGTGATAAGAGATTTTATCGCCCTACTTTTCGTATGCACTTAACCAATAAAGAAATCCTAGACAAGCTTTTGAGCTATTCAGAAGACTTGAAAGACCACTATAATCTCTATCAGCTCTTGCTTTTTCACTTTCAGAATAAGGAACCAGAAAAATTTTTCAGACTCATTGAGGACAATCTAAAGCAGATTCATCCTCTTTTTCAGACTGTCTTTAAAACCTTTCTAAAGGACAAAGAGAAAATCGTCAATGCCCTTCAGTTACCCTATTCCAACGCCAAATTGGAAGCCACTAATAATCTCATCAAACTCATCAAGCGCAATGCCTTTGGTTTTCGAAACTTTGAAAACTTCAAAAAAAGGATTTTTATCGCGCTGAACATCAAAAAAGAAAGAGTCTGGGACAAAAGTCCCTTAGCTTGCAAAAAAAGCAACGGATTTGAACTGCACCCCAAAAGTAGAAATTCCTATCCTTTTATTTCACAACAAGCTCATAACGTGTCTTACTGGTGAAGGTTTGCCCTGCTTTGAGAATGACTTGGTCTTTGAGGTCACTGTGAATGGCATCTGGTAGAGCTTGCGCTTCAAGGGCAATCCCATTGTGCTGCACCATTGGTTGACCTCCTATGATGACACTTTCATCCACAAAGTTTGCTGTGTAGACCACAAAACACGGAGCCTCTGTCTTGAAAAGCAAGAAGCGACCTGAGTTTTGGTCATAAAGGAAACCAGCATTGTCATGACTTGCAGGAAGGGCAAAGGGGTGGTCTAAACCAGACACCAGCTGAATTTGCTCATCTTCTTCTGCAAAGATATCCTTGAGCAAAGCACCATTGTAGATGTGTTTGACCACATCACGAGTAGCGTCTGGAGTTTTGGATGGAACACCGTCAGGAGCGATTGGATAAATGCCCTCTGTATTTAGTTGGAAGACATGACGGTCAATCGTCTGCGTGAAATCACCAGACAAGTTGAAATAGCTGTGGTTAGTCGGATTGACCAGCGTATCCTGATCGGTCGTTACCTTGTAGCTGATTTCATAGGCACCAGTTTCTTCCAAGTGGTAACTGATCCAAATCTTGAGATTTCCAGGAAATCCTCCTGTCCCATCTGTACGCTCTGTGTAGAGGGTCAAGCCATGATTGCTTACTTCTTCAACTTCAAACAAGCTGGAATCCCAACCTGTTGAGCCACTGTGGTTGCAGTTGCTAGCATTGTTGACTTCAAGGTCATAAGTCTTGCCATTAAGCTCAAAGGTCGCACCTGCAATACGGCCCGCCACAGGACCTACGCTAGCTCCATGCTTAGGACTATTGCCTACATAGCTATCAAAGTCATCAAATCCCAAGATTACATTGGCAAAATTTCCATCTTTGTCAGGTGCGACATAGCGCAAGATGGTCGCACCATAAGTCATAACCTCAAGCTGGTAGCCACCGTCTGTCTCAAATTGATAGGCCAAGACATCTTGTCCCTCAACATTTCCAAATACACGCTCTGTGTATGCTTTCATTCTCTTCTCCTTTTACTATTTCTCTCAAGCAAACAAACCATAGAAAGCCTACTGACAATCTATGGTTTATCTGATAATTTACAAATCCTCTTGTCAAGAATTCATAAACACTACCTTATACTCAATGAAAATCAAAGAGCAAACTAGGAAGCTAGCCGCAGGCTGCTCAAAGTACTGCTTTGAGGTTGCAGATAGAACTGACGAAGTCAGCTCAAAACACTGTTTTGAGGTTGCCGGATAAGACTGACGAAGTCAGTAACATATACCTACGGCAAGGCTACACTAGTATGGTTTAAAGAGATTTTCGAAGAGTATTACTTTTGATATTCGTGGATGATCACGCCTTGTACCACACGGTTTACTGTACCTGTAGGAGACGGTGTATCAGGTTTATTTTCTACCTTGAGTGAAGTCAATAGGGCAAAGAGTTGGGCATAAACGATGTAAGGGAAGACACGGTAAATATCATTCAAGACACCGCCACAACCAAGGGCTACTTCTTTGACATTTTCAAGACCAAAGGATTGATCACTCAAAAGCACAACACGACGAGCAATCTGATCACCTGCAACTTCACGAACCAAGTCCAAGTCGTACTTGCGAGTGTAGTCTGTCGTTGTACCAAAGACCAAAACAACTGTATCTTCGTTGATAAGAGATTTTGGACCGTGACGAAAGCCGACTGGGCTTTCATACATAGTCGCAACTTGACCAGCAGTTAGTTCCAAAATCTTGAGCTGAGCTTCATGAGCAAGTCCAAAGAAAGGACCAGCGCCTAGATAGATAACACGGTTAAAGTCGAGGTCAACAAGCTCTTTGACATCTTCTGCATTGTCTAAAACTTTACGGGCAAGACTAGACACAACTTCAAAACGTTCAGCTTTCACAGCAAATTCTGTAGGATCAAATACCAAGAGAGCTGTCAACATCATAGACGTAAAGCTAGAAGTCATGGCAAATCCAGCGTCATTAGAGGCTGCTGGTTGCAAAAGCAAAAGATTGCGGTCATCGCCATGGGCTTGAAGAGCCAACTCACCATCCGCTGCACAAGTAATCGTCACTTGATAAAGCTCATCCACCAAGGCTTTGGCCAAGTCAACAGTCGCCACACTTTCAGGCGAATTCCCACTACGAGCAAAAGATACAAGGACAGTCGCCACATCTTTTTTCAAATAGGTTGCTGGATTGGCAACGATATCTGTGGTCGCAATAGCATTGAAATTCCATTTGCGTTCGTCATAGACTTCCTTAAAGTAAGGTACCAAGGTATCTCCCACATAAGCAGATGTCCCCGCACCTGTCAAGATAACCTTGATATAATCATGTTTATCGGCAATCCCTTGTAGGAAGGCTGCAATTTCTTCACGTTGTGCTTGATAAGATTCAAAAGCTTCTTTCCATACATCAGGTTGTTGGTAAATTTCACGTGTAGTGATTTCTGCACCCAATTCGAGCAAGTCTTCTTTTGTATAATGTAGCATTGAATTCCTCTTTTTCTATTAAATATGGGAATGGGAGTAAGCCCCATTCCCATGTATATTCTATATAAAATGCTCTAACGATTTTCACGTTGTCACATCGTATACTCAATGAAAATCAAAGAGCAAACTAGCCGCAGGCTGCTCAAAGCACTGCTTTGAGGTTGCAGATAGAACTGACGAAGTCAGTAACATCTATACGGCAAGGCGACGTTGACGTAGTTTGAATTTGATTTTCGAAGAGTATTATTCATCTTCGTCATCATCAAAGCCTGCTAACAGGTCATTAACTTTAACGATGCTTTCTGCAGCACGGTTCTTATAGTCCGCATCTGCGCCTGTCAGGCTCGCATTGATAAATTCAATCACCATTGGAAGATTCATTCCTGCATAAAGTTCGATGTCACGACCTTCCATAATCAGACGGCTCACCACGTTACATGGTGTTCCACCAAGGAGGTCAGCAAAGACTAGGAAATCATCCAAACCTTCGACAGCAGCTTCAAATTTCGCAGTAAAATCTTCTGGTCCATCTTCTGGAAGAAGAGCTACCGCATGAATGTTGTCTTGTGGACCCATGATCATTTCAGTGCTACCTTTAAGTTCTTCACAGAAGCGACCATGACTCACCAAAATTAATGATTTAGCCATAGATTATGCGCCCATTCCAAGTAAGAATTTACCGATGAATGAAAGACCTAATGCAAGAGCAATGATGATACCAATTGCTTTTGTAGAAGTCATACCTTTCTTACCAAGCAACCAGAAGATAAAAGCAGTAAAGATTGCTGGAAGCAAGCGTGGGAAGATTGAGTTCAAGATGTCTTGGAAATCAATCATCTTTTCACCGATTGGCAATTTATAAGAAATTTCAAAGTTGATCATTGTTGCTACAAGAGCACCCATCATGAAGACACCCAGTACAGATGCAGCGTCAATCAAAGCTGTCAATGTACTTTGCATGTTGTTGATAAGGTTAACCCCTTCTTTGTAGGCAAATTCCAACTGTTTCCAACGGAAGATGTCATAAGCAACTGCAACTGCGATCCAAAGGAAGATACCCCAAGGTTGGCCAGCGATAGCCATAGTTGCTGCGACTGACCCCATGATAGCAGGTACAAGCGAACCAAAGATTGTATCTCCAAGAGGAGCAAATGGCCCCATCAAACCTGTCTTGATACCGTTAACCGCATCTTTTGAACCTACACCATCTTTTTCTTCCATGGCAAGGTCAAAACCAGCGATAATGGTGTGGAAGAATGGTGAAGTATTGAAGAATTGAGTATGAACTTTCATCATTTCTTTCAATTCAGGAGTTCCATCACCATACATTTTACGCAATTGTGGCAAAATCATGTAAAGGTAACCAGAAGCTTGCATACGTTCGTAGTTCCAACCTAATTGGAAAGTAAACAAGCTACGTTTGTTGATTTGATTAAAATCTTCTTTTGTAAGTTTGTAATTAGAATTCGTCATCTTCGATTTCCCCACTTTCTGATGGTGTAGAAGGTGCTGCTACAGCTACTTTTTGGCTATTTTTGAAGTGAAGCACTGCAAGGAAGATACCTACGATAGAAATACCAATCATAGACAATCCTTTGAAGTTGTTCACGAAACCAATTTTTTCAGCAACATCTTTCGGTAGAGTACCTACGATACCAGCAACAGCGCCACCAAGACCTGTTACATATGAGTAAAGAACAGTCAACATAGCTGTCAAACCAAATCCCATTGCAAGGTAGTGAAGGTTACGTTTAACTGGAAGGTAACGAAGTAAGATTGCAAATCCAAGACCTGGAAGCATACGTCCTGCAAGTGTCAAGCCATCTGCAACCCATTTGTAGGCTTCAACGAAGTCTACCACTGATTGTACGAAGGCACCACCAAAAGCAAGGGCAAAGAAGACTGGAAGGGCACGAGATAGAGCCCAAGGAATCGCACCAAGCAAGTAGTTGCGTTCAATACCTTTATAGTCAAAGCGTTCGATTGCAGCATCCACACGGTGAGCGAAGAAAGTAGTTGTCATACGTCCAAGAACGTCGAAGTAAGTCAAGAGAGCTGCTACTGGCACAGCGATTGTTGTAATCGCCAGTGATGCATCAATTCCTTGTGAAACAGAGAAGGCTGTCGCAAGAACCGCACCAGAAGTTGCGTCGATACGAGAAGCACCACCGAAGGTACCAACCCCAAGAACGAACAGTTGCAAGTTACCACCGATAAGCAGACCAGTAGTCACATCTCCCATAATTAAACCAGTAATGAAACCAGCAAATACAGGGGAACCTGCAGATGAAACGATCGTCAACTCATCACAGATTTGATAAGCTGAGTACAAAGTGAGAAGTAAAATTTGCCACCATTGTATCATAACAATGACCTCCTAAAAATTTTTTCCTATTTTAATAAACTCAAAAAGTCTGAAACTGGATCATTTGGAACCATTTGAGCAGTTAATTTAACACCTTTTTCTGCTAGTTTGCGGAAATCTTCCACATCCTTGTCTACTACGTTAATAGAACGTGTGATAGAACGTGTTTCTGGTGTTTGAGACATATTCCCAACATTAAGGGTTTCAAGTGGTACACCTGCTTCGACCAAACCAAGGAAGCGGTCTGGTTTACGAGCCACGATAAAGAGACGTTGGCTATCATATTTTCCAGCAAGAATATTAGCTGCCGCTTTTTCAATTGGCAAAATACTCAATTTCACACCTGGTGGTGTCGCAAGTTTCAAACCACTCTTTTCAACATCGTTGTTGACAACTTCGTCGTCTACAACCATAATACGTGAAACATTTAGTTTCCCTGCCCAAAGATTGGCTACTTGTCCGTGGATCAAACGTCCATCGATACGGCATCCTACAATTGTCATAAATTTTCCCCCTTTATATGTTTTAGTGTAGGTTTACGAGTTAAATGAATCTCTTCTTTATATTCACCCTCTGTCTCAAAGATAATAATGCGGTTGGCACCTTCCTTAAGATAGCTATGAGGGATATAAAGCGAGAGAGTTGGGCCGACGTTCCAAAAACGTCCTAGGTTCTGCCCATTGACAAAGGCAACTCCCTTACCAAACTCAGACAAGTCTAGGTAAGTATCTTTTGGTGCTTCGATTGTAAAATCATAAGCGTAAAAGGCTGGTTGTCCTTCTGTCCATCCTTTTGAAAAATCAATTTTCTCAGGATTATCTAGTGGGAGTGGATAGTGTTTCCAGTTTAGTAAGAAGTGTAAATCCTTACAAACCCCTGTCCGAATTCCCTTACGTTGCGTATCCGCTAAGAACTTGTGTCCATAGTTGACACGCCCCATATTTTCTACCAAGATATCTAATCGAGACAGCGCTTTCTTTTTACCTTGATAAAAAATATCTTCCCCAATCTCTGTCTGATATTGGGTTTCGACCCACTGACCATCAACATAAAGCTGAGCCCTATCTCGACCGTCAATGATACGAAGTCTTTCTTCTTCTGCATCCCAGTTTGTTTCTGTTCGATAGAGTAGGTAGCCATAACTTTGTCCCAACTCCTCCATCTTTTTAGGATAAAGGCTTTCTACAGGACTAGACAAGCTATCCAAGGTTTCAAACAAGGAAACTTTTTCAACTAGTGGAATAGCATCCAACTCCATACTCTCTTTGTAGAGGGGTTCTAACTGCGGATACTCTGGAAAATGTGTCGCCATCATCTTCTTGACCGCCAGATATTTGGCAGTTGGATTTCCTTCTTCATCCAGAAGGGCATCGTAATCATAAGATGTAACTTGTGGTAGGTCCAAAGTTCCTCGAGCCGAGCAACCATTCATGAAACCAAAGTTTGTACCACCATGGAACATGTAAAGATTGATAGAGCCTTGTTCCAAAACCTCTCGAACTGCATCTGCCAATTCCTTAGGATCTCGCGTGATAATCGGTTCTTTCCAACGATTAAACCAACCATCCCAGAACTCCATACACATGAGCGGCCATTTCTTGCCATGCTCATCAAAGAATTCCTGCATCTGTGAAAAGTTATAAGGTGCCTTAGAACCAAAGTTCCCTGTTACAAAGAGATCATCTTCGATTAAAGTTCCAGCTTTCAGAGTAGCTCTCCATGGACCATCTGATGTAAATAGGGGACAGGTTACGCCACGCTCTTCCATCAACTGTCGAATTGCTCTTAGATAAGCCTTATCTTCTCCGTAAGAACCATACTCATTTTCAACCTGCATCATGAGGATATTGCCACCATTGTCCAACAAATGTGGCACCAACCGTGACAAGAGCTGGTCATAGTAGCGACCGACAGCTTCAATATAAGCAGGATCTGAGGAACGAAGTCTCATATTCTTTGTTAAGAGCCAGGCTGGTAAGCCACCGAATTCCCACTCCGCACAGATGAAGGGAGAGGGACGAACGATAGCGTAAAGACCCAAATCTTGCGCTGTCTGGAGAAATCGCTCCAAATCCAGAGCTCCTTCAAAGTGAAACTCACCCTCACGAGGCTCGTGTAAATTCCAAGCTACATAAGTCTCTACTGTATTAAAACCAAGAGCCTTCAAGTTATAGAGCGAATGATACCAATCTTCTGGAGGAACCCTAAAATAATGAATGGCGCCAGATAAAATCTTAAATGATTTTCCATCGAGATAGAAATCATCTCGTATCTCAAATCGTGTCATATTCTTACCTTCTGACAACTAAAGTTTACGCTTTCATTTGTTGATATAGTAAATATATCTCAATATCTTACATTTGTCAATAGGTTTTCACAATTTTTTTCATTTTTCACTAACTTTTACACAAAAAACTTATAAAAATCTTGTAATCTATAGTCATAACAACATTTTAGTACCATGTATAAAAATGTATGTTTTTCTATTTATTCCTATGTAAATTAACCTTATAGCCTATTATTCTAATTTTTTTATTCAAAAGGCTACTATTCTTTCCAGTTTTATGGTAAAATCTTTAACGGAGAAGGAAAATCGAGGTGAAAATATGGCAATTCCAAAGTATCAATATATTAAAGATGAGTTAAAGAACAAAATCATTTCTGGTCAATTCGCCAGTGGAGATAAATTCTACACTGAAGCTGAATTGATTGCAATGTATGATGTAAGTTCTATCACAGTTGTTCGCGCCTTAAACGACCTTGCCAAGGATGGCTATATTGTCCGCCAACAAGGAAAGGGTACATTCGTTTCACGCGCACGCAAACACAAACTCGTAGAGTTTTCAGATGTAGAAGTTTTTGAAACTAAAGATGATAAAGTTACCGTCCTTTCTATTGAGCGTGGAAACAAACTAAGCTACTTAGAAAAACTTGGACTACGCGGAGATCAGTTCTACTACAAGATTGAACGCGTACGCGAAACAGGTGGTGTTGTCTACATCTACCATACATCTTACATTCCAGAACAATACATCAACGCAAATTATCCAAATCTTGAATATTATAGCTCTATCTATAACCGTTTCAAATTGGATTACCACATTCACATGAATGATGAACATTTTGAAGAAATCAATGAAATAGCATTTCCAACTCCAGAACATGCGGCTTCAATCCTCGGAGTCGATGAACAATTCCCAACCGTTTTACAAACCAAGACTACTAAACTAGAGTCTACTGGTCAAGTTCTTGCATACAGCGAAACATATAAACGCGCAGATTACTACAAAATCAAATTCATTTCATGTGACCGTGATCACTAAGAAGAAAGCCTAAGCCTTGCTTGGGCTTTTTCTATGCTTATTATATGACATTAAAAATGTATTTTCTATATGTAAATTAAGATAGACTAAATTTGTTTAAATTTTACTAAAATATAGGTAATTTTTATCAAAAATACTTGAAGACAAAATAAAAATCGAAGTTCTTCTACTCCTATAAATAGAGTAATAGAACTTCGATTTTTATTCTAATTATCCTAAACCAAGACGGTCAAAGATATCATCCACTCGTTTGGTGTAATAAAGAGGGTTGAAGATTTCATCGATTTCTTCTTGAGTGAGGCGAGAAGTTACCTCTGGATCTGCTTCAAGAAGTGGTTTAAAGTCTACTTGATTGTCCCAAGAGTAGGCTGTTTTTGGTTGTACCAAGTCATAGGCTTGCTCACGGGTCATTCCTTTTTCAATCAAGGTCAACATAGCACGTTGACTGAAAATCAAACCAAAAGTCGAGTTCATGTTGCGGATCATGTTTTCTGGGAAGACTGTCAAATTCTTGACAATATTTCCAAAACGGTTGAGCATGTAGTCAATCAAAATAGTCGTATCTGGTGTAATGATGCGCTCAGCTGATGAGTGAGAGATATCACGTTCGTGCCAGAGAGCTACGTTCTCATAGGCAGTAATCATGTGACCACGGATAACACGCGCTAGACCTGTCATGTTCTCAGAACCGATAGGGTTGCGTTTGTGAGGCATTGCAGATGAACCTTTTTGCCCTTTAGCAAAGAATTCTTCCACTTCACGTTGTTCTGATTTTTGCAAACCACGAATCTCAGTCGCCATACGTTCGATAGAAGTCGCAATGCTAGCAAGAACTGCAAAGTACTCAGCGTGAAGGTCACGAGGAAGCACCTGTGTAGAGATTTCTTGGGCACGAATACCCAGTTTATCGCAGACATATTGCTCAACGAATGGTGGGATGTTGGCAAAGTTCCCAACCGCACCAGAAATCTTACCAGCTTCCACACCAGCAGCCGCATGCTCGAAACGCTCGATGTTGCGCTTCATTTCGCTGTACCAAGTCGCCAATTTCAGACCAAAGGTTGTAGGCTCAGCGTGCACACCGTGGGTACGCCCCATCATGATGGTAAACTTGTGCTCCTTAGCCTTATCAGCGATGATGTTGGTGAAGTTTTCAAGGTCACGACGGATGATGTCGTTGGCCTGCTTGTAAAGATAACCGTAGGCCGTATCCACCACGTCGGTAGAAGTCAAACCATAGTGGACCCACTTACGCTCTTCACCAAGCGTCTCAGAAACTGCACGCGTGAAAGCCACCACATCGTGACGCGTCTCCTGCTCAATCTCCAAAATACGGTCGATGTCAAAGTCCGCTTTTTCACGAATCAAAGCTACATCTTCCTTAGGGATTTCCCCCAACTCAGCCCATGCCTCGTCAGCCAAGATTTCCACCTCAAGCCAAGCACGGTATTTATTTTCTTCACTCCAAATGTTCGCCATCTCAGGGCGAGAGTAACGGTTGATCATGTTGTTAATTTTTCCTTTCTTTTGATGTTTCACTTTAAGAGTAACTCAAATGTTGGCTTTTTTTTGAAATTCCCCATGACCAAAAGATTTTACTCAATTCTTTTCGAATCGATACAATTATATCTGGAGAATTCAAATCAAGGGATGAAACCTTTACTACAGAAAAGCATGTCCTTCCTAGATTAAACTGTCGATAATTATCAAAATAAGTTTCTAAATTAGAATAATACATATCGTACTGAGACTTTTTATCGGGCGACAACCCATTATAGTATCTATTCATACCTGACTTATAATCTAAATATTTAAGATATTTTATCAAATTTCCATCATTTTCTATATTTTGATAATCATTTATATATTGAGCGTTTAATCCCATACGTAAATATTCAGAAGGTTTTATCAGATTCTCCTTCTCATGAACTTTTAATACAATTGTTTCAAAGTGGTACATATTATGTTTATTTACCAATTCTTGCTTTCCAAATTCCAAGTTTTTAGCTGTAGTTCCACATTCTCCACCATGATATTTAATATCACTATCGGATATAGCAACTGTAATCTCTTTATTAGTATATACTTCAGTTATAATGCGTTGATCAATAGTCCCACCACCACCTGAACCGATTTTAAATTTCAACGTGTCATAATACATTGGATTGTTTGCAGAGTCAACTATCGATTTTTTGTATAATTCACCTAAATCCCTGAAAAACTCTGAATCTGAATCATTTTCACCCAAAATTTTCATCGGAAGTTGTAATTTTATATCATTTTTATAGATGTAATCTAAGCTTAAAAACAAAATACACTTATCATTAAACTCACACCACTCTGTACGATTAACTGTAATCTCTACATATCTATTAACATATTCAAACATGTTCGATGTATGCTTATATTCTTTTGATAAAAAACTTATAATCTCTCTCAATCTAGCACTTATTCTATCATTTTTAAGTAAGTGGTAATAATAATCTTCTGCAGTGGGATTTTCTCTAAGAACAAGCATATTTTCATTAGATTCAATAATCTGAGATAGAGAACTTGTTAAATAATTTGATACAGATTCTTCAATTTCATTTTTATTCAGAGACTCTATTACTTCCGGAGAAATACTAATCAACATTTTGTACATCTCCTAAAAATGATTTAATTGGTCCTGGTTCAAAAAAACCAACTGGCCAGCCACTTATGCGCCCTCGCTCATCAAACTTTATTTGCTTTAATTTTGCAAGTCCATTGTTTTCCTTATCCTCTTCAAAGAAAACTAAATTCACATCATCACTATCAATATTTGATTTGTTTGAAATCACATGTTCTCCCAATCTATTAACAATTGTGTCGCTGTGTGTTTCAATGATTATCGAAACATCTAATTTTTTATTTTTCACTATTCGCGCAAACGAATCAATTAAATTAGCTTGTAATGCTGGATGTAAATGCAATTCTGGCTGTTCAATAATAAGCAACGACTGGTTACTATTTGTGTTCCAAAATCCTCGTCTAAAATAAGTTCTTTTCATTTTAGTTTTTCGCCATAAATACAATAAAATTGGCAGTATTTGCGAATAACCAAATCCAGTATCGGCTAAATTAATAACTTGACCTGATTTAGCTAAAATTAATGATAGATTTGATGAATCCTGTTTTACGTCAAATTCAATTCCGTCGAAGTTTTTTCTTGTCCATTCTTTCCAATCCTTTTTTTCAGATGGCTTCAAATTGTATAAAATCATCGGAACATTCTCGCCTTGAGAAGTGATATCATTAAGAGATACTCCTTGAATTCGGTAATACCTTTCAGCGGTAGCTCGAATAGGTGCTATGTACTGTACTTCACTAAAGTAATCACTTAAATATTCATTAATTAAATCAACAACCGAATTATAGTAAACCTGTCCAATTAAGCTATACAATCTAGATGTAAAACTTTGGCGTTCATCTAATGTTAAACCTAAATATTTTTGATAAATCGTTTTCCATCCTTTTATCGTTTTTTCAAAATCTTTTTCAAAACTCTTGTAATCTCCTAGTATTACTTTTTTTAAAATCTTCTGGATTGTATTTTTATTTGTTCGACCATCCTTAATCTTAGAAAATAATAGTTCGATTTCTTTCCAACTTGCTAAAGCAAATGCTCTACCGCCTAATGAGAAACTACCAGATAACTCCTCGGGGGGATTTTTAAGATTAATCTGCGGAATAATCTCTCCTAGGCTAAAATCACTTCTACTATACAATTCACCTAAAGAAGTCGGAATATTGTTTATAATAAAAGATTCAACTTTATATCTATTGTCATATTTTATTTGATAATTATAGTCAAGAAATAATATGTTTATATAACTTATCTGGTTTTCTTTAACAGAAAATCTTACTGTTATCCCCTTGTTAAAGTTCTCATCAATACTATTGGCTAATGAAAGAACTCTCAATAAAAAATTGTATCTAGAAAATAACTCCAATTCCTCTGTTGAAAGTTTAAAAGAATATTCAAATCCTATTTCATCATATCCCTTTGTAACACTATCTTTGAAAGAACCAAAATCTACTAAATCTGGCGAGTACCACAAGACCGGTTCACTTCTATTAATAAATAAACTCTGTTTCATCAGAGAAAATGATCTGGCAAAAGTGCTTTTCCCCACACTATTTTTCCCCAAAAGAACTGTAATTGGAGAAATTTTTATATCACTAGTATCATATAATGCTCTCAAATTTGTAATTTTAACTTTCATAATTTCCTCACTTAAAATCTATACTGATCAGTCTTTTTTAATATATATTCTTACAAAACATTTAATTTCTATTTCCATATGACAATAAATTAAATACCCCCAGACACCTGACAGATACTGATATTAACTTTTATCTCCTCAACCTCATCCGGCTCATCACTAAACAAAGTCACATGTCCCATTTTACGGTTGTACTTCGCTTCTATTTTACCATACATGTGGAGGTGGGCGCTTGGATTTTCTGCGACATATTTTTCAGCGGCCTCGACATGCTGGCCGAGGACATTAAGCATGACGGCTGGAGCATGCAGTTTGATAGCTGGCAATGGTGCTCCCAGAACTCCCAGAATATGAGTGTCAAACTGGGAGAAGTCGCAAGCTTCGATAGAATAGTGCCCAGAGTTGTGTGGTCGTGGAGCAATCTCATTGACAATGATATCATCAGCTGTCGCAAACATTTCCACGCAGAGAGTTCCAGACAAGTTGAGTTGCTCAGCGATTCTCACTGCCATAGCTTTGGCTTTCTCAGCTAAACTTTCAGAAATGCGAGCAGGCACAATAGTTTTTGAAAGGATGTTGTTTCGGTGAATATTTTCCTGAACTGGGAAAACCGTCACGTCCTTGCCATTTCCTGATACGATGACAGAAATTTCAAGGTCAAAGTTGACGAATTCTTCCAAGACACAGTCTGCTGAATCGGCTAGCGTATAGGCTTCTTCCAAGTCTGCTTCTGAGCGAATGACCTTTTGCCCATGCCCATCGTAGCCACCAGTCGCAGTCTTGAGGACATAGTTTTTGGACAAGTCAATCTCCGCCAAATCTTGGCTTGAAGTCACAACCTTGTAGGGTGCCACAGTGACTTGGGCCTTGTTTGAGAGAAAGTCCTTTTCAAAGATGCGATTTTGGGAGATGCGAAGGAGGTCGGTTCCTTGAGGAAGTTGATTATCCTTGATGACAGCATCCAAACCGTCAGCATCGACATTTTCAAACTCATAGGTGAGGACATCGCAACGCTCAGCCAACTGACGCAGAGCAGCCACGTCATTATAAGGCGCCACAATGATTTCCGCCACGCGAGAGGCAGGACAATCAGCCGCAGGATCCAGCGCGATAACCTTGTGGCCCATGTAGATAGCAGAAATGGCCATCATTTGACCCAGCTGGCCGCCACCGATAATTCCGATTGTTTTAGATGAGCTCATTTGACGACTCCTCTGCGATTTTTCCTTGTTCTTCTGCGAAATCTGCCAAAGCTGTCGCGATAGCCTGATCTTCTACTGAAAGGAGACGGAGGGCAAAGAGAGCCGCATTTGTCGCACCAGCTTCACCGATAGCCATTGTCGCAACAGGCACCCCACCCGGCATCTGAACGATAGAATAGAGTGAATCCACGCCACTAAGGGCACGAGATTTGACTGGCACGCCGATGACTGGAAGGGTTGTTTTGGCAGCTACCATTCCTGGCAAGTGGGCTGCACCTCCAGCACCTGCGATGATGACCTTAATACCACGGCTACGGGCTTCCTCCGCATGTCTGAACATGAGGTCTGGAGTACGGTGGGCAGAGACAACTTTCTTTTCGTAGGCTACACCGAAACGGTCAAGGACTTCTGCTGTTTTTTGCATGGTTGCCCAGTCGGATTTTGAGCCCATGATGATGGAAATAATTGGTTTAGTCATAATTTTTCCTTTTTCTTCTTTTTTAATAATGGTCTTAGGTGGTGGGGACGGAAGCAAACCTTCGGTTTCATTCCTAAACTTTGAGCCTAAGGTCTCAAAGTTTCCCCGACCAGAACAATATCTGTTCTGGTCTTTTCACCACGGCGACCATTATCGTATTTGGCGACTTCGTCGCGTTATTCTTATATCTTTACTTAATTGCCTTACTTCCGATATCTGTTCGGTAAAAGAGGCCTTCTGTGTTTTGTTGGGAGAGTTCTTGGTAGATGGTGTCTTGGGCTTCTTTAACGGTGTCTGCTGTGGTGACGAGCATATAGACACGTCCGCCGTTTGATAGCAGTGCTCTGCTATTTTCCGCAAACTTAGCCCCTGCATAGTAGGTGATGATATCACCCTCTGTCTTGGCTGGCAACTTGACACCTTTTTCATAGTCTAGCGGGTAACCATTGGATGCGACAACCACACCCAGCGTCACACCCTTGTCCGTCCACGTGATGTTTGGCTCCTTACCATCGAGAATATCCGTGATATTTTGCGCAAAATCAGATGTCAAACGAGGCAAGATAATCTGAGTTTCAGGATCTCCGAAACGAGCATTGAACTCGATGACCTTAGGTCCGTCTGCTGTTAAAATAAGCCCTGCGTAAAGGATACCAAGATACGGACGACCTTCTTTGATCATCCCTTCAAGGACTGGCTTGACAATGGTGTCAACCGCTGTATCAACTACACTCTGTGGTAAGTGTGGAACTGGCGCATAGGCACCCATCCCACCAGTGTTAGGCCCCTTGTCGCCATCGTAGGCACGTTTGTGGTCCTGAGCCGTTGGCATGATGTAGAACTTGTCCCCATTGACAAAGGCAAAGAGTGAAAATTCCTCTCCTTCAAGGAATTCCTCAATAACCACACGCGCACCTGAGTCACCAAATTTATTGTCCAAAAGCATCTCATGAGCAGCTTCGACCGCTTGCTCAACCGTCTCAGCAACAACGACACCTTTCCCAAGCGCCAAGCCATCCGCCTTGACCACGATAGGAGCCCCCTGCTTTTCGATATAGGCCTTGGCTTCCTCAAAATCTGAGAATGTGCCATAGGCTGCTGTCGGAACGCCGTATTTGACCATGATTTCCTTGGCAAAATCCTTGGACCATTCCAGCTCCGCTGCCAATCTTGTCGGCCCAAAAGCCTTAAGCCCAGCTTGGTTAAAATCATCCACGATACCAGCAGCAAGGGCATCATCTGGACCGATAAAGGTCCAAGCAATATCGTTGGTCTTTGCGAAGTCAATCAATTTAAAATGTTCGGAAATAGAGATATTTACCAATTCCAGGCCATCCAGAGTCATCCCATCATTCCCAGGGGAAACAAAAACCTTTTCTACCTCTTTTGACTCAAGCAACTTCTTAGCAATCGCATGTTCACGACCACCCGAACCGACAACAAGTAGTTTCATCTCACAACCTCTTTTGCGAATTATTTACTAATATTATATCACAAACGTTCGTTTTAATCTTATTTCACTCCGTGTTTTTACACAAAAAAGGAAAGAAACTGTTTTCTTCCCTTTAACGTTCTTAATGTCTAAAATGTCTCACGCCTGTGAAGACCATGGTCAAGCCATATTTGTCAGCAACTTCGATGGATTCTTGGTCACGGACGGAGCCTCCCGGCTGGATGATGGCCTTAATACCTGCTTTAGCGATTTCTTCCACGTTATCGGCAAATGGGAAAAAGGCATCGGAAGCAAGCACAGCACCGTCAAGGCGGTCTTTGGCTTGGTCGATGGCAATACGGACTGAAGCCACACGGTTAGTTTGACCTGGACCAACACCAAGTGTCATGTGGTCGTTGGTCACGATAATTCCGTTTGATTTGACGTATTTAATAGCCTTCCAAGCAAACTCAAGAGCTGTCGCTTCTGTCTCAGTTGGCTGGCGTTTGGTCACCACTTGCCAGTCAGCTGGACTTTCTTTGACCACGTCTTGGTTTTGCACCAGAAGTCCACCAACTACACCTGTGTATTCTGCTTCCACTTCACTGGTCTCTTGAGCATCAAATGGCAAGGCAAGGATACGCAAGTTTTTCTTTTTGTTGGTCAAAATAGCTAGCGCTTCATCCGTATAGCTTGGTGCAATGATGATTTCAAGGAATACACCATGCATCTTCTCAGCTGTCGTAGCACCCACCTCACGGTTAAGAACAACGATACCACCAAAGATAGACACTGGGTCAGACTCATAAGCGTAGTCCCAAGCAGTCTCGATGTCATCAGCCTGACCGATTCCACATGGGTTCATGTGTTTGAGAGCCACAACGGTTGGACGATCTTTGAAGTCACGGATGATACGAATGGCAGCATCAGCGTCACGGATATTATTGAATGACAATTCTTTCCCATTGAGCTGTTTCGCTGAAGCAATCGAATAGTCTGTTGGCAAAGCTTTTTGGTAGAAATCCGCGTCTTGTTGAGGATTCTCACCGTAACGCATAGCTTGTTTGAGATCATAGGCTAAAGTGAGCTTTTCAGGTTTGCTTTCCCCCACTTGAGCTGTGAAATACTCTGCAATCAAGGCGTCATAAGCCGCTGTATGACGGAAAACCTTGGCTGCCAAACGTTGGCGAGTTTCATAAGTCGTTTCACCATTGGCTGACAACTCGTCCAAAACCACAGCGTAGTCAGCAGGATCTACCACAACTGTAACACTGGCATGATTTTTCGCTGCTGAACGAAGCATGGATGGCCCGCCGATATCGATGTTTTCAACTGCATCAGCGTAAGTTACGTCTGGTTTGAGAATGGTTTCCTTAAATGGGTAAAGGTTTACCACAACAAGATCAATGAGCTCGATTTGATTATCCTTGGCTGCTTCCAGGTGACTATTCAAGTCACGACGAGCAAGGAGCCCACCGTGGATATTTGGATGAAGGGTCTTAACACGACCATCCATCATCTCTGGAAAACCAGTCACATCATCGATGGCAATGGTCTTCACCCCAGCATTATCAAGGGCAACCTTGGTCCCACCTGTCGAGATAATCTCCCAACCAAGTTTTTTAAGTTCTTGGGCAAATTCAACAATGCCCGCTTTGTCTGAGACGCTGATTAAGGCGCGTTTAGTCATTATTATTCTCCTTTTTAATCATTAGTTAAACACCAATTAAATGCAGTAACAGTAAAACAAAATAAGCAAAACCAAGGCTAATCATACCTAAGATATTGACCCATTTTCTAGTCTGTGATTTGAACACTCTTATAAAAATTTGATAAATCAGTAAGCCTACACAAACACCTAGCGTATTTAAAGTCAAATCCGTTATATCTGTTATACCTATTGCTAAAATATACTGTAAGCACTCAAACAATAAACTAATCAAGAAACCTGTCCCGACTATTTTTAAACTAGATAAATTAGTTTTTATCAGAGGGAAACAAACACCTAATGGAATAAAGGAAATCAGATTAAATAACATTTCAGCAAAAACAATTTTTCCATCTACTATTAGTGGTTCTGAAAATGGAATCCAATTGATGTACCTTGGAGCTAAGAAAAATGCTATAAATTCAGGATTAGTTTCAAACTTAAATAAGATTCCCCAAGTTAATAACATCAGATAGACATAAAATACATATCGAGTTGTTTTTTTAGATTCTAACATTACAAATACCTCCGTTTGAAGCCGTATTCAACAAGCACTGACTCCAATTTTAAATCAAAGATATCATATGAATCATCAAAAAGTCAATCTGTAAATAGAGCCTTCACTACTTCTGGATACAACTTATACTCTGCCTCATGAATCCTAGCTTCAAAGCTTTCGATGATATCATCAGCCAGCCGTGGTACACGCACTTGTTTGATGATTTTTCCTGTATCCACTCCGGAATCCACCCAGTGAATGGTCACGCCGCTCTCTACAACACCAGCATTCCAAGCGTCCTCAATCCCATGAGCTCCTGGAAATTCTGGCAGGTAGGCTGGATGAATATTGATGATTCGACCTTCATAAGCTGCCAGCAAGGTGGGCCCAACGATTTTCATGTAGCCAGCGAGGCAAATCAAGTCAATCTGATGTTCTTCCAAGAGTTCGACAAGGGCTGCTTCGTAGTCTGCCTTGCTCTCAAACTCCTTGAGTTCAAAAGCATAGGACAGAATACCAAGCTTGTCTGCACGCTCGAGCACATAGGCGTCACGATGGTCTGAAAAGACAAACTCCACCGGAAATTCTTCGGCAATCACCTGAAAATTCGAGCCATTGCCTGAGGCAAAAACCGCTATTTTTTTCATTTGATGATGACACTTTCGTTTTCTTTCTTGACGATGCGACCAATTTCATAGACTGGTTCATCCAGCAATTCTTTGACACTACCTACATTTTCAGGGCTAACTGCTAGCATAAGTCCCACACCCATATTGAAGATTTCAAACATTTCTTCGTGTTTGATCTGACCGTATTTTTCAAGGGCTTTGAAAATTGGAAGCACTGGAACCTTGTCTTCTTCAATCTCAGCAGCCAAGTCAGCTGCAAACATACGAGGGACATTCTCAATAAAGCCACCACCTGTGATGTGGGCAATGCCGTTGACCAATCCTTCCTTGATGAGTGGTAAGACAGCCTTGACATAGATACGAGTAGGCTCAAGAAGAACTTCCTTGAGTTTCTTGCCTTCCAATTCTGGCAGGACTTCCTCACCTGTGTAATCCGCAAAGACACGACGGACGAGAGAGTAACCATTGGAATGAATCCCACTTGAAGCAAGTCCGAGAAGAACATCTCCCTCTGCCACTTTTGAACCGTCAATGATTTGAGATTTTTCAGCCACACCGACTGCAAAACCAGCCAAGTCATAGTCATCTTCGCCGTACATGCCAGGCATTTCAGCCGTTTCCCCACCAATGAGGGCAGCACCAGCTTGCACACAACCTTCAGCCACACCAGCAACTACTTGTTCTAGTTTAGCTGGTTCATTCTTGCCTGTCGCCACATAGTCGAGAAAATAGAGGGGCTCTGCACCCGCAGCGATAATGTCATTGACACACATGGCAACACAGTCCTGACCGATGGTATCGTGCTTGTCGTACTTGATAGCCAGCATGAGCTTGGTTCCGACACCATCAGTCCCTGAAATCAAGACGGGCTCTTTGACCCCAGTCTTTGAAAGGTCAAACATGCCACCGAAACCACCAAGAGCTCCCATGACACCTGCACGCTCCGTACGAGCCACGTGCTTTTTAATCCGTTCAACAACTTCATAACCCGCTTCAACATCCACACCAGATTGAGCGTACGCATTTTTATTTGCCATTTTATTTTTCCTTTTCTTTTTTTGGGAAAGACTGCGACGTATTTTTAGATAAACAATTATTTTATCTAAAAATACTAGTCAGGGCTCTAGCTTTGATCCTATAAGACAAAGCGTCTACTGACAAATGCTTTAGCTTTTAGTCAATAGTGAGACGTGAAGTATAAGCATTCTTATTTGTCATTTTTATATTCCTTTTCTTTAATGGAGGATCTATTGTCTATTTGTAAAAACTGGTCTTTTCTTCCAAACTTCTACGATAGTCTTCTTCGTAGTCATAGAGAGGCGTTGGGTAATCACCATCAAAATAAGCGACACAGAGACCACCATTTGGCGCATCCGTTTCAATACCAATTGAATCAATCAACCCCTCAACGGAAAGGTAGGTCAGACTGTCCGCACCAATGATTTGGCGCGTTTCTTCAACCGTATGATTGGCCGCAATTAGCTCCTGACGGGTCTGGATATCAATTCCATAGAAGCATGGATAAGCTAGCGCTGGACTACCAATGGCAACGTGAACCTCAGTCGCACCAGCTTCTTTCAAGAGCTGAACGATCCGACGAGAGGTTGTTCCACGTACAATAGAGTCATCAATCATAACCACACGCTTGCCTTTTACAACACCAGAAACAGCAGATAGTTTCATCCGCACCCCTTGCTCCCGTAATTCTTGAGTCGGTTGGATAAAGGTGCGTTGTGTATATTGATTCTTAATAAGACCCATTTCGTTTGGTAGCCCGGATTCTTCCGCAAATCCCATAGCCGCACTGAGGGAAGAATTGGGCACACCGACCACGATATCCGCCTCATGTTTGAATTCACGCGCCAATTGGGCACCCATACGTTTGCGAGCCGTATGGACATTGACACCATGGATATTAGAATCAGGGCGAGCAAAGTAGATATACTCCATGGAACAGATTGCTAACTGAGTATCATCTGTATAGCTATCATACTGGATGCCCTTGTCATCAAAGATCACAATCTCACCTGGCTTCAAATCACGAATCCACTCTGCACCAATGACTTCAAAAGCACAAGTTTCAGAGGAAACAACCACCGCTCCATTAGCCATTTTCCCGATAGAAAGGGGACGGAAACCATTTGGGTCAAGAGCCGCAATCAACTTGTCCTCAAACAGCAAGATATAGGCAAAACCACCTTTGACAAGGCTGAGCGCTTCCTTGATTTTGCCCATCAAGTTCGGATTATGGCTGCGACGAATGAGATGAGCCAAGATTTCCGAGTCCGAAGTCGCGCTGAAAATCGCTCCTCTATCTTCCAATTCTTTCTTGAGAGAGGCCGCATTGGTCAGATTTCCATTATGAGCCAAGCCAAACTGCATATCGTGAAAACGGAAAAGGAAGGGCTGGATATTATCTACAGAAGCTTCGCCAGCAGTCGCATAACGAACATGCCCAATCGCACCAGTTCCTGTCAATTTATCTAAGTTAGCAGGATTTCTGAAGACTTCTGATAGAAGACCCATATCGCGATGACGCTTTAGTTTCCCTTGGTCATTGGAGAGGATTCCTGCCCCCTCTTGACCACGGTGCTGAAGACTATGGAGACCAAAATAGGTCAATTTAGCAGCATCTGGATGTCCCCAGATACCGAAAACACCACATTCTTCATTAAGAGATTTTACTTCGTATGTCATTTTTTATACCTAATTTTCATTTGCAATCATCATGAGCTAAATCTACATGACTTTTACATTACTGATACTATCTATTAAAACATCTGCAAGTCTTATTTTCCAGTAAAGTATTTAACCGCCGACGCAAACAGGTGCTGGTCTTTATTTCCTGGGATATTTTGGAAAAGACCTTCCTCATAACGTTCTGAGTGGCCCATCTTACCGATGATTTGGCCGTTCTTGCTGGTAATTCCTTCAATGGCATGGACAGAACCATTCGGATTGTACTTAGAGTCCATGCTAGGTTTGCCTTCGAAGTCAACGTATTGGCTGAAAATTTGTCCATTGTCACGGAGTTCTGCAAATTCCTCAGCCGTCACGACAAATTTCCCTTCACCGTGTGAAACAGGAATGGCGTGGATATCGCCCACTTGCACCCCAGCCAACCATGGCGAGTTGATATTGGCAATCCGAGTTTCCACCATCTTGGCCACGTGTTGGTTGGCATCATTGTAGAAGAGGGTTGGGCTCGTACTGCTTGCATCTTCAAAGTTTCCGTATGGAAGAAGACCTGATTTGACGAGGGCTTGGAATCCATTACAGATACCGATAATCAAGCCACCACGGGCGATAAAGCTATCAATAGCCGCACGCACTTTTTCATTAAGCAGGATATTAACGATAAACTTAGCTGAACCATCTGGCTCGTCCGCAGCTGAGAAACCACCTGCAAAGAAGAGAATGTTTGCTTTACCAATATTATCAACCATGGTTTCAACTGACTTGACAATGGCTTCTTCATTCAAGGTCACAAATGGTACCAAGTTGACCTCTGCCCCTTCTTTTTCGAAGGCCTTGGCTGAGTCATATTCCGAGTTGGTTCCTGGGAATACTGGGATGTAAACCACTGGTTTTTCAATAGTTTTCTTGATTTTGATGAGTTCATTAGAAGCGACAGCTGGCACTTCAGCCAATTCTTTAGATTGGGCAAATTCAGTTGGGTAAACCTCTTCCAGTTTTCCTTGGAAGGCACTGTCAAGTTTCTGTCCATCTAGCTTCACACCGTTGACAAGGAGTGTAAAGTTGGCACTTGTTTGTCCAATTTTCTCTACTCCAGCAATCTCTTCAGGAGATGTGAAGACAAATCCGCCTAATTGAGCTGTCAAAGCTGTTTCAAGTTCAGGCAGGGTTACCTCTGCACCGATATGATTTCCAAAAGTAGCAAGTGCCAAACTTTCAACAACACCACCATATTTAACAGCTGATGCAGATGTCACTTTGTGGCCAGCTTGGATGTCTTCAAACTGAGCAAAGTTAGACTTAATCAAGTCAAAATCAATTTTTGCAGAGAGGGCTTGACCTGGGATGTAGTAGATATTTTCACCATCAGTTTTGAACTCTGGAGAGAGGACCTTACGGCTATCTGCCGTCGTCACCCCAAAAGCTACCAAGGTTGGTGGCACTGTCAATTCTTCAAAAGTACCAGACATGGAGTCCTTCCCACCAATAGATGGCAAACCAAGTTGAATCTGAGCTTCGATAGAGCCTAGGAGAGCTGCTACTGGCTGACCAAAACGCTCAGCTTGTTTGTCCATGCGCTCGAAGTACTCTTGGTAAGAGAAACGAGCCTTAGACCAGTTTGCACCAGCAGCAACCAATCGAGCAGTTGCTTCGATCACCGCATAGGCAGCACCGTGGTATGGAGACCATTCAGCTATATATGGATTGAATCCTTGAGCTATGACAGACGCAGTGTGAGTCACTCCGTGTTGAACTGGCAACTTCTGCACAGAAGCCTCAGTTGGTGTAAGTTGGTAGCGACCACCAAGTGGGTGATTAACCGTAGAGCGTCCAACAGAGCAGTCAAAGATAGTCTGTAATCCTTTTTGACTCGCATGATTCAAATCAGATAGAACCGCAAGGGTATCAACTTCAAGTGTGTTAGCAGATGTTTGACGTTCTTCTGGAAGCTTGACATCTTTGTCCACAACTTTAGCATCGACAACCACGCGCACACCATTGGTATCAAGGAAACGGCGTTCCAAGTCTACAATCGTTTCGCCATTCCAGTGCATAACTAGATTTGGTTTTTCCGTCACTGTCGCAACCACAACAGCGTCAATATTCTCTTTGTTACATTCAACAACGAAGGCATCCACATCTTCAGGACGAACCACAACCGCCATCCGTTCTTGAGATTCAGAGATGGCAATTTCTGTACCATTCAAGCCTTGGTATTTAAGAGGAACCTTGTTAAGGTCGATTTCAAGACCATCTGCTAATTCACCGATAGCCACACAGACACCGCCTGCCCCAAAGTCATTGGACTTCTTGATGAGACGAGTGACATCACCATTACGGAAGAGGCGCTGAATCTTACGTTCTTCGATGGCATTCCCTTTTTGAACTTCAGCTCCAGCAGTTCCCACGGACTCAACTGTTTGAACCTTAGAAGAACCTGTCGCACCACCGACACCATCACGTCCAGTCTTACCTCCAAGGAGGATAATAACATCACCCGCTTCCGGTTTTTCACGGACAACATTGCCCTTAGGAGCCGCTCCGACAACAGCACCAAGCTCCATGCGTTTAGCTACAAAGCCTGGGTGGAAGTACTCACGAACGTAGGTTGTCGCAAGCCCAATCTGGTTACCATATGAAGAATAACCGTGAGCAGCTGTTTTAGAAATAACCTGTTGTGGCAGCTTACCAGCACGCGTTCCCGAAATCGGTGCTGTAATATCACCCGCACCTGAGATACGCATAGCTTGGTAAACATAAGAACGACCTGATAATGGGTCACGAATAGCACCACCGATACAAGTAGCCGCCCCACCAAATGGCTCAATCTCAGTTGGGTGATTGTGGGTTTCGTTTTTAAACATGAGGAGCCATGGTTCTTTCACACCATCAACGTCCACTTCGATTTCTACTGAGCAAGCATTGATTTCGTCAGACACTTCCATGTCATCCAAACGTCCATTAGCACGCTCATAACGACCGAAAATAGTCGCCATATCCATCAAGGTTTGCGGTTTTTCAGAACGCCCCAACTCATCACGCATGGCAATATACTTGTCATAGGTTGACTGCAATTGTTTTTGGAATTTAGAAGCTGAGAAATCAATCTGCTTCAACTCAGTCTCAAAAGTCGTGTGACGGCAGTGGTCAGACCAGTAGGTGTCCAAAACCTTGAGCTCTGTCTCAGTTGGCACGCGCCCGACTGACTTGAAGTAGTCTTGGATAAAGAGCAAATCATCCACTTCCATAGCCATCCCTTGCCCGGCCTTGTAACGGGCAAAGTCTTCTGCTGTGTAGCTTTCAAAGAAAGTCAATTTAGGAATGGTCTTGTCTGACTCAGAAAATTCCTGCTTGGCAATCCCTGTCGTGATGTCCTTGAAACGAGAATCGACTGGATTGAGCAAGTAGTTCTTGACCGCCTCTAGCTCAGACGCGTCAATATCTTTATTGACCAAGTAAAGTTGAGCTGTATTGACCGTCACATCACTCGAACTTCCCAGCAAAAGCAAGGCTTCTTGCGAAGAAGCTGCACGCTGATCAAACTGTCCTGGTAGGCTTTCAATGGCAAAGAAAGCATAGTTAGCAAGATCCGCCTGCACAGCAGTTTCGTCCAAGACATGGTCTGTCACCTGCTCAGAGAAGATGTGCTTCTCTGCAGGTGCAAACAGGTCCTCTGCCAAATCAAAGACATCATAAACTTGCACAATGCGAATACTTTTCAAGCTTGACAGTCCCAAGTTATGTTGGAGCTCTCTTACCAAACTCTCTGACTTGACCTGAAAATCAGCCTTTTTTTCAACAAAAATACGTTTATCCATCAATTCTTATTCCTTTATTTCATCTCTTGCAATGTTCCCAAACGACCTCTAGGTTGTTATTTCAACCTCTGTAACTTTTCCCAAACAATCTCATAAACATCTGTTAATTCGCCGAGACCCCTACGGAAAACATCCTTGTCCATATGGTTGCCATCCGCATCCCACAAACGGCAGTTATCTGGTGAAAATTCGTCTGCCAAGATAATCTTGCCATCCTTGTCAAAACCGAACTCTAGCTTAAAGTCAATCAATTTAAGATCAATCTCAGCAAACCAGACTTTCAAGAGTTCATTGATACGACGAGTTTCTTCCTTCAAGTAGGCAATCTGCTGGTCATCCGCAATCTGTAGGAATTTCACATGCTCGTCATTGATGAATGGATCATCCAAATCATCATTTTTGTAGTAAAATTCGACAATCGGAGTCTCAAATGCGATACCTTCGTCTACGCCAAAACGTTTTGAAAAGGAACCAGCAGTGTAGTTGCGAAGCACAACTTCCAAAGGAATGATTTCCACCTTTTTATTAAGTTGTTCCGTGTCTGAAAGTTTCTCCACAAAGTGAGTCGCTACGCCAGCCGCATTTAATTTCTCGAAAATAAAAGATGAAATCTGATTATTCAACACTCCCTTACCCGCAATCTGCTCCTTCTTAACACCATTGAAAGCAGTCGCTTGGTCCTTATAAGTCGAAATAATAAGATTTTCATCCTCTGTTGTATAGATATCTTTAGCTTTTCCCGAATAGATCAATTGTTTTGACATTTTAAAGTTCGCCTTTCGTATTACTTGAGCACATTTTACCACAAAAAAACCAAAATCACAAGAATTTAGCCGAATAAATAGCGCATTCTCTTCGGAAATCATAAAGAAAAAACTGCAAGAAGTATCTTTCTCACAGTTTTAAAATCATTTAACTCTAAAAACACGAACATTATTCTTTGTTCAAAAATTGATCCAAATAGTAGCGCAGATAACTTTTCTTGCCCGTAATCATCTGTAGACGACCTTCCACCCCGTACCTAAGTTTTTCAGCCTGATCAGCAGTCAGATCAGTCTCTGCCTCGATTTTAAAGAAATTCCCTTTTTCAGTCTTAGTAGCTGTCGTATCAATACTTGTAATAGTAGAATCTAGGAAAAGTTGATTCTTGACATCATGAGTCGTAGTATAGCGAACAGAATCACCGACCTTGATCCTTGCTACATCCTTTGAACTAAGATAAGCTGTTAGTTTGGCTTTCCCTTCTTTTTCCAAGGACGGATAGAGTTGAGCTAGTAAGGCACCTTCTGCTACCATGGTAGAATCACTGGTCTCAGGATTAAGATGAAGCACCCCATCCTCACTTGCCATAATTTTCCCCTTGTCTAGAAGATTTCCCTGTACCTTCTTGCTTGACTCCACCTCTAAGATTTTCTGCTCTAGAAGGGTCAATTCCTGACCAACCTTAGCCAAGTGTTGTGATTTAAGAGATTCCAATTGACTGCTTAAGCCTGACGCGTAGGCTTGCTGGGTACCTGAACTTGCATACTGGACGCGGTAAGTAGCAAGACTAGATTCTAACTGAGAAAGCTGCGCTTCAACCTGCGCAACAGCCTGAGCCTTAGCTTGGGAATTTTCCTCACCCTGAGATTTGTAGGACTGGTAGAGAGAGTAGACTAGATTCTGACTGGCCAAGGAAGCACCTGTTTCAATAGCTGACTTAGCTGTCTGGTAATCGCGAATTTTAGCCTCTGTTTGGCTGATGAGATTGGCGATTTCAGCTTGGGTTTGACTAGCTGCTGCATTCTGGGACGCGATAGTCTCATTTTGTTGCGATGTACTAGCCCTAAGACTGCCTGCTTGACTGATGTAGTCGCGAAAGGTGGCCTGGTAACCAAACTTATCCTCCTCTGGAAAGTAGTCCGTCCCTTCTTGCAGGCTTTTTTGCAAATACTCCAATTGCTTTTTTTGATCCTTGAGCATGTCCAACTGACTGGCATAAGACTCCGCTTGAACACCTTCTGCCCCTTCCTGATATTGAACCAGAAGATCCCCCTTCTTAACCAGCTTATTTTCTTCCAAATGATTGACAAGAATACGATTGTTGCTAGTTGACTGGATATTGGCAAGGATACGACTAGGCTCAACAGTAGCCCGAGTTGACAAACTCATCTCCTTCTCTGCCAAAGTTGCAAAGCCAAGTAAAAACACGAGCAGAAGGAACATGGGGACAATCACCCGACTGGAAAAATTATGGTAACGACGATTATAAAACTCCGCACTTTCTAAAAATTCTGGTTTCATCCTCTCCTCTTTCTAGCTATTCACCAAATGGGCGTAAAAGCCACCCTGTGCAAGCAAATCAGCATGATTTCCTTCTTCAACAATCTTGCCTTGATCCAAGACAACAACCTTCTCTGTCCGCTCAGCAATGGTCAAGCGGTGGGCGATGAAAATCAAGGTCTTGTCTAAAGCCATGAGATTATCGACAATCCGCTTCTCAGTCAAAATATCCAAACTGCTGGTCGCTTCATCCAAAATCAAGACCGGCGCATCTGTCAAGAGAGCACGCGCCAGAGCAATTCTCTGACGTTGACCACCTGAAATCCCTGCCCCATCCGAAGTCAATTCTGTCTGGTAATTCAGTGGCATGCGCTCAATGTCCTCCCGAATCTCTGCCAATTCGACCGCCCGTAAGATATCCTCTTGAGTCGTCCCCTCCTTGGCCCCAAGGAGAAGATTCTCCAAAATCGTTCCGTTAAAGACATAGGGCTGTTGAGGCAGATAGTTGATATACTGGCGCAGAGCCTTTTTATCAATCTGATTGAGATTGACACCACCCAGACTAACCTCTCCCTGACTTGGGTCGTAAAAATTAACCATCATCTTGGCCAAGGTCGTCTTACCTGATCCTGAAATCCCCACAAAAGCCACTTTAGAACCCTGGGAAATGGTCAAATTGATATCCGACAAGACGTCTCGACCATAGCCATACTTATAGGAAACCTGCTTGAAAGTCAGCTCTCCCTTCATCAAGCTCAAATCCTCAACTGTTTTCTTCTCCTCAAACTCAGAAGCTACCAGATAAACCTCATTCAGACGGTTATTGGCAACCTGCGCTGTCTGAAGCTTGGTTTGCAGATTGATGATATTTTCCAAAGGATTGGTAAAATAAACCAGCAAGGTATTATAGGTAATCAACTGCCCCAAACTCATCTTGCCATCCATGACCAGAACAGCCCCCATCCAGAGAATGCCGACATTGAGCAAGAGATGGGCAACTTTTTTCAGAGCCTTTTGCTGACTCTCTGCCCGACTATAGGTAAAAGATTTTTTCAGATAATCCACAAATTCCTTGTCAATTTTTTGGTAACGCTGACTCTCACTAGTCAAGGACTTGATAGTCTCAATACCGTTGATGTCCTCGATTATAGAAGAAGATAGAACCGCATTGGCTTCCATGGTGTCCCGATTCATCTTTTCAAACGGCTTCATGAAGGCAAAGATAATCACTGTGTAGATAGGAAGTGCCAATAAAGTCATGAAAAAGAGATTGGTATTTTGTGAAAATAAAACAAGAGAAATAATGACAACCGTTGACACATCTAGGAAAATCGAAAGAATGGTCGAAGCCAGCGCATCAATGATACTATTGGCATCCGTGAAACGAGACACGATTTCCCCTGTCCTGCGTGTCGCAAAGAAGGACATAGGCAGGTGAAAAACATGCTTGATATAGGACAAAATCACATCAATCGACAAGCGTTGCCCCAAAACAAGTAAGAGATACTCCTGGGCATAAGACAAGATTTGCTGGAGGATATAGACAATCACCAGCCCAATAGAAATAATCCCCAGTGTCGAACGCATCTGATCTGGCACATAGGTATCAATGATAGACTGCAGATAATAAGAACCCACAATATTAATCACGGTTACCAAGAGTGTTGCCAAAACGATATTAGCGATCAAGCCACGCTGCTTCACTAATATAGGGATAAAAGAGAGCAGACCATTCTTTTGATCCTTATGAGGCTTGTAGTCTGGACTAGGTGCCATAAAAAGAGTCACTCCTGTCCATTCTTCCGCAAAACGCTCACGTGGCAGTTTGGTCAATTTCACCCCAGGATCTGGGTCGGCAATATGAATGTTGTCCTTATCCTGCCCAGTCACCACATAGTAGTGGAGCAATTTCCCTTCCTTAAGCACATGGGCAATAAAAGGAAAGGTCAAATCTGGCAAGTCAAAAAGCGTCATATCCGCCTTAATTGCTCGCGTCTCAAAGCCAATCTCCTCTGCCACCTTGACCAAGCCCAAAGCCGTCGTCCCATCCATGGTTGTCTTGGCCAATTCTCGTAAGTGAGCCAAAGAATAATAACTACCATAGTAGCCAAAAACCATGGCTAATGAAGCTACACCGCAGTCCATCTGGTCCACCTGCGGACGATAGTGACGTTTCCCAAATTTCATCTTCATCTCCTTTTTCCTAATACTCAATGAAAATCAAAGAGCAAACTAGGAAACTAGCCGCAGGCTGCTCAAAACACTGTTTTGAGGTTGCAGATAGAACTGACGAAGTCAGTAACATATATACGGCAAGGCGACGTTGACGTGGTTTGAATTTGATTTTCGAAGAGTATAAACTCATCTGATAACAACTATCTTACCCCAATCACCAAACAAAAACTGGACTTCCTCCCCAAATGCGCCTATCTCCCTCCCAACTGCACTTTTCGGATAAAAAAATAGGCAGAACAAACGTCATGCCTAAAATATATATTTATTTCTTTTTCTTCCTAATTCTTTTGTCAATCATGTACAAAACGATAATCGAAAACAGCGGTGGTACAATATAACTCTTTTCACTCATTGTCAGCTGAAATCCCAGAGTTGCTAGTATCTTAAAGATGAAAATATTCATCAAAAATAGAAAAACAAATACTAAAAAATATTTTAAAACCTTCTTCATTCCTTTTCTTCAACTTTCCTAATTTCTATACCCATTCTATCACGTTTTATCAAAAAATACATGTAAAACTCCAAATAAACACCTCAACTACACTTTTGGGATAAAAAATAGGCAGAACAAATGTCATGCCTAAAATATATATTTAAAAAGATTAAAATGTAAATAATTGTCAAATAGAATGTTGATTTACATTCTTAGCAATATGCAACTCTTCTTATCTTGCTTCTTACTATTCTTTACTTTTGACGACTTCTACAACATCTCCTACACTTTGCAGTTGGTCAATTTCCTCATCACTGATTTCGATGCTAAATTCATCTTCCAGTGTCAAGATAAACTCCATCAAGTCAACTGAGTCAGCATCCAAGTCGTCTTTCAGACTCAAGGATTCTGTCACGACAAAGTCCTCTCCCTGTCGCTCTTGGATAATGGTCACAATACGGTCAAAAATTTCTTTTTCTGTCATCTCTTTTATTCTCCTGAAAATTCACGCGCAGTCTGGGCAACTACGTCTGTTTCTAGCATGGTACGAATCTGGCGAATCGTACTATAGACAGCCTTGGCATCGCTTGAGCCATGAGTCTTGACAACCGGTGCCTTGACACCAAACAAGACCGCTCCACCAACATCTGAATAGTTGAGCTGTTTTTTCAAACCTTTAAGGCTATCCTTGAGAAGAAGAGCACCTAGTTTCGCTCGAAAACCTCCACCTGTAATAGCTGTCTTGAGCAAGCCCATGATTCCCATGGCTGTCCCTTCAATAGATTTGAGCACAGCGTTTCCCGTGAAACCATCTGCCACAACAACATCCGCAACGCCATTCATCAAATCCCGCGCTTCCACGTTTCCGATAAAGTTCAAACTTTCATCAGCCGCCAGTAATTCATAAGTTTCCTTACGAAGCGGGTCTCCCTTACTACTCTCTGTTCCATTATTGAGCAAGCCAACACGTGGTTGCGCAATGCCACGGACATTTTTGGCATAGAAGGAACCGAGGACAGCGTATTGATGGAGGTGCTGGGCTGTATTTTCCGCATTGGCACCGAGGTCCAGCATATCAAAACCCTTCCCATCTACAGTCGGCAAGGTCGACATAAGGCCTGGTCGGTCAATGTTCTTGATACGACCCACGATGAAAAATCCTGCTGCCAACAAAGCACCTGTATTCCCAGCTGAGAGAACAGCGTCTGCTTCTCCCTCTTTGACAGCCTTGGCCGCCAAGACCATACTGGCATTTTTCTTCTTCCGAATAGCTCTCGTAGGTTCATCGTCTGAATCAATCTTCTCATCCGTATGGATAATGCTGACGCGCTCTGTCGCTGTCAGATATTGCTTAATTTTAGCTTCATCTCCGTAGAGTTGAACTTCGATATCTGAAAAGTCAGTTAGGGCTTGATTGACACCCTCAACGATGGCCTGAGGTGCGTAATCGCCTCCCATGGCATCTACTGCGATTTTTTTCATTTGTTTTCCTCTTTTAGTAATTGTCCCCAGTCTGCTAGGGAATCAATAAATTTCTTTGATTTTAGGTGAATCCCAACGTACTCTTCATAGAGTTGATCCATAAATTGGCGTAGCTCTTGCTTGATTTCAGGCTTGAGCGAAATGGTCTCCAAAGTCTCAAAATCAATGGCTTGAAATTGATTGAGCAGATGAGGGATATTGGGATTGAGATGGCAACGTCTCTCATCCTCATGATAATGTTCTGGACAGAGGCAGGTTCCATATTTGAAAGAAAAGTCAAAAGCCTGACCGACCCGATGACAAAAGACACACTCATTAAAATTGAGACTAATACCAAATCGAGTCAAGATTTGAATTTCAAAAATATTGGTCAAAACCTGATAATCCAAGCCAGCTTCCATCAACTCCAAAGTCTTTTGCAAAAAAGCAAACAAGGGAGCATCCTGCTGATTGTCCTGCAAACTAGCATCTGCAAGAGCTGCCACATAAGTCGCATAGGCCATGACAAAGAGATCGCTATTAATCTTGGAAAAAGTCATCACCTCATGATAGTCCTCAATGTAACTAAGCCCATCATCATTGATTCGCAAGAGAAATCGAGCCAACACCAAGGGCTGAATTACTGGCGCTAGTTTGGACTGACCAGCGTGTTTGACGAAAAACATCCGCTTACCAGCCTGCTCTGTAAAAATCTTAACTAGCTTGTCATCCTCACGAAAATTGCGATTGTAGAGCACCAAGCCTTGACTCGTGATAGACTGAATCATGCTTCTCTCATGTACTCCTCAAGTCGTTTCATGGCTTCTTTGATAGTCTCCATGCTGGCTGCATAAGATAGGCGAACATAACCTTCCCCGTAACGCCCAAAGGCTGCACCAGGGATAAAGGCAACAGCCTTCTTCTGAGCAAAATCCTTGAGAAAGGCAAAGGAGTCTTGATTGTATCCCGCTGGAATCTTAGCAAAGATATAGAAGGCACCGTCTGGTTTGATAATCTCAAAACCAAGAGCAGTCATTTTCTCGATAATATAATCTCGACGCTGGATGTATTCCTTCTTCATAGGTTCCGCATCGTTTTTACCAGCCGTCAAGGCTTCTACCGCAGCATGTTGAGCCATAGTATTTGCGGCAGTAACCAAGTACTGGTGACTCTTAATCAACTGAGCTGTAAAGGCTGCAGGAGCGAAAATCAGTCCCAAACGCCAACCTGTCATGGCATGTGATTTAGATAGACCATTGATAATAATAGCCTGATCTCTCAACATAGTTCCCAGAGACACATGGGCTTCGCCTGTGTAGGTCAATTCTGAGTAAACCTCATCACAGACAACAAAAATTTCGTACTTGCGTAAAACAGCTGCCAAGGCCTCCAACTGCTCCCGACTGTAGGTAATTCCTGTCGGATTTGCTGGATAGTTGAGAATAACCGCCTTGAGCTTGTCTCCCTGCTCCAAAATAGCCTTCTCCAACATCTCAGGAGTCAAGATAAACCTATTTTCAGTTGTGTCAATCTCGACAATCTCTGCCCCAACTAGATTGACAATTGGTTCATAACCCGGATAAGCAGGAGCTGGCAAGAGCACCTTGTCTCCCTCTTCCAAAATAGCTGTCAAAGTAGCAGATAAAGCCTCTGTCGCCCCAATTGTAACCAAGATTTCATTTTCAGGAGCATAGTCCAATTGGTACTTTTCCTTAACAAAATCACTGGCCGCCTGACGTAAGGTCAGCAGACCACTCATCCCTGTATAGTAGGATTGGTTCTGGTCAATCGCCCGCTTGGCCGCCTCCTTGACATGATCTGGCGTTGTAAAATCAGGCTCCCCCAAGGTCAAACGCAAAACTCCAGGAATCTCAGAAATAGCCTGGTCAAACTGACGAATCAACGAAACTTGAATCTTATCTAACTGTTTATTAAAGCGCTTAGTTAAGTCCATAGATACCTCCTACTTTCAAAACGTATCTCTATTATACTACAAAAGCCCCCCGACCGCAAAAATACATGATAGAATAACGCTAGCATGACAAATTGAAGTATGTTAAAATGGATTTGTCGCAACTCCACTAACGAACTTAGTTTGGAGGTGAGTTTTTGCTAATCTTCGTTACAGTTATTCTAGCACCATTACTGATTACTATTACCGGTAATGTCATTTCTGAGTGGATAGTCAGAAAGTGGTTAGATAAGCGCGACAAAAAAATATAACCTGAGTTTAGTTTTAATGTAACTGGACAAAAAGAAATACCAGAGGTGGAGCTCTGGTATTTTTGTTTTTGCCAAGACTTCGTTACAGTTCTTGTAGGATTATTATTACATAATTAGCACTACTTGTCAAATAATTATTAGGCTCCACTTTCTATTTTACTTTTCCTCTTTACAGGTCTATAATGGTAACAGATTCTATTTGGAGGTTTTTATGTCATTTCTATCAAAAAATGGAGCAGGCATCTTGGCCTGCCTTCTGATTTCAATCGTATCTTGGTACTTAGGAGGATTCTTCCCTGTGATTGGAGCGCCTGTTTTTGCAATTTTTATGGGAATGCTCCTACATCCCTTTCTCTCGTCTCATAAACAACTGGATGCTGGATTGACCTTTAGTTCTAAAAAATTACTCCAGTATGCCGTCATCTTGCTTGGTTTTGGTCTCAATATCTCGCAAGTCTTCGCAGTCGGGCAATCTTCACTCCCTGTCATCCTGTCCACCATCTCAATTGCCTTGATTGTTGCATACCTCTTCCAGCGTTTCTTTGCACTAGACACAAAACTGGCTACCTTGATTGGAGTGGGTTCTTCTATCTGTGGTGGCTCTGCCATTGCGGCGACAGCACCCGTTATTCATGCCAAGGAAAAGGAAGTAGCCCAAGCTATTTCCGTTATCTTTTTCTTCAATGTCTTGGCTGCGCTCATCTTTCCAACCCTCGGTACTTGGCTTCACTTGTCTAATGAAGGCTTCGCCCTCTTTGCAGGAACAGCTGTCAATGACACTTCCTCTGTAACAGCCACAGCCAGCGCCTGGGACAGTCTCTACCAGACCAATACCCTTGAGTCTGCAACCATTGTTAAACTGACGCGCACCCTGGCTATCATCCCTATCACTCTCTTTCTCTCCTACTGGCAAAGTCGCGAGCAAAAAAATAAGCAAGGTTTGCAACTGAAAAAAGTCTTCCCACTTTTTATCCTTTACTTTATCCTTGCATCTCTCCTAACCACCCTCCTGACCTCTCTCGGTGTAGCTAGTAGCTTCTTTACTCCTCTCAAACAACTCTCCAAATTCCTCATTATCATGGCCATGAGTGCTATCGGACTCAAAACCAATCTGATAGCTATGGTCAAATCCAGCGGAAAATCCATTGTTCTCGGAGCCATCTGTTGGATTGCCATCATCCTCACCAGTCTTGGTATGCAGACCCTTATCGGCATTTTCTAATACTCTTCGAAAATCTCTTTAAATCATGTCAACGTCGCCTTGCCGTAGGTATGGTGACTGACTTCGTCAGTTCTATCTGCAACCTCAAAGCGGTGCTTTAAGCTGCCTGCGGCTAGTTTCCTAGTTTGATTTTCATTGAGTATAACACAAAAGGTAGCCAATCAGCTACCTTTTTCTTATGCTTCCTCAATCAAGCGTGTATGTTCTCTCTTGATGCAACGATTCATCACAATGTCATCACATCCACCAGCACGCAAGATTTCGTCCGCTTCTAAACTTTCAAGTCCTAGCTGTGCCCAAAAAATCTTAGCATCAGCCTTGAGAAAATCACGCGCCACATCTGGCAAAAACTCACTGCGACGGTAAACATTGACAATATCTACAGGAAAAGGAATCTCTGCTAGACTAGCATAAGCCTTTTCACCCAAGATTTCGCCACCTGCCACCTTGGGATTGACTGGGATAATTTTATAACCCCGAGCCTGCATTTCCTTGGTCACTCGATTGCTGGTTGTTTCCTCACGGTCTGACAAACCCACAACAGCAAGGGTTTTACTTGTTGCGAGATACTGACGAATCACGCCATCACTTGGATTGATAAATTCTTGACTCATAGAAATCCTCCTTTTTCTTCAGTATAGCACAATTTGAAAAGGCTTGCATCATTCTACTACAAAAAAGGAGGACTAGCCCCCTTTTTATTTAGCCTCGTACCAGGTTGCACCTTCATTTTCATCTGCGATGAGAGGAACACTGAGTTGAATGGCTTCTTCCATGGTTTGTTTCACCAATTTTTTCATCTCTGCCAATTCAGACTTAGGAACTTCAAGGACGATTTCATCGTGCACTTGCAGAAGCATCTTAGTCTGATAACCACCTACAACCAAGGCTTTATCCAGCTGGATCATGGCAATCTTGAGAATATCTGCCGCCGACCCCTGGATAGGAGAGTTGATAGCTGTCCGCTCTGCAAAACCACGAATGTTAAAGTTACGCGAATTGATATCCGGCAACTCACGACGACGCTTGAAGAGGGTCTCTACATAGCCCTTATCACGCGCCTCACGCACCACTTCATCCATGTAGTTTTTAATACCTGGGAAGCGTTCAAAGTAGGTATCAATGTAGGCCTTGGCCTCCTTACGACTAATACCCAGATTATTAGACAAGCCAAAGTCGGAAATCCCGTAAACCACTCCAAAGTTAACCGCCTTGGCATTGCGACGGTCGTTTGGAGTCACATCCTCAGGGCGCTCAATGCCAAAGACCCGCATAGCTGTCGAAGTATGGATATCTGCCCCCTCTTGGAAGGCATTAATCAAGTGCTCATCCTTAGAAATATGCGCCAGAACGCGCAATTCAATCTGTGAATAGTCCGAGCTGAGAAGGACACTATCCTCCCACTCAGGCACAAAAGCCTTCCGAATGAGACGCCCTTGCTCCAAACGCACAGGAATATTTTGCAAGTTTGGATCCACACTAGACAGACGCCCGGTCTGGGTCAAATCCTGCACATAGCGAGTGTGAATCTTACCATCAGCTAAAATCCAGTCTTGCAAGCCAATCACATAAGTGGATTGAATCTTAGCAATCTGACGGTAGTCGAGAATTTTCTTAACAATCGGCGCAATAGGAGCTAGACGCTCTAACACATCCACTGCTGTCGAATAACCTGTCTTGGTTTTCTTAGTGTATTCTAGAGGTAGCCCCAATTTTTCAAAGAGAAGCACGCCCAACTGCTTAGGCGAGTTGATATTAAACTCCTCACCAGCCAGTTCGTAAATCTCCTGAGTGAGTTTCTCAATGACAAGCTCATTTTCAGCCTGCATCTCAAGCAAGGTCTCTTTCTTGACCGTAATCCCGGCAATTTCCATCTTAGCAAGGACAAAAGCCAGAGGTTGCTCCATATCATAAAGAAGCTCTAATTGCCCATTTTCGCTGAGTTTTTCAAGCAAAATAGGCTCTGTTTCGACCAAAACTGCAAGCTTACGAGCTAAATGCTCCAAGAATTTCTCACGTTCAGGAATGGCCTTCTTGACACCCTTACCATAGAAGGTCTCATCATCAACCAAATAAGTCTGACCATAAAGACTAGCGATGGTCGCAATTTCATTGTCCTCCACAGTCGAAAGGAGGTATTTAGCCAAACGGCTATCAAAAGCAGGCGCCTGCAAATCCACACCCAAACGATGCAAGAGAACTTTAGCCTTCTTAAAGTCATAAACTCTCAGAGGTGTTTTTTCCAAAAAATCCTTGAAAATCGAGTCTTGCAAAAGCTCAAGCTTGTCTGTAGCATAGATCTTATCCCCACAAGACCAGGCAAAACCAACAAAATCATCCGTATGGTAATTCTCACCAAAAAGCTCAAAATGGAAGATAGACTCTTCACTCAGCATATCTTGACTGACTTGGTCAACAATAGTAAAGTCCAAGCTCTCAGCCACATCAGATGACGACACATTTAAAGCCTGCTTGAGCTGTTTGAAACCCATCTCATCGTAGAATTTCCCAAGATTTTCCACATCTGGACCACTATAGACTAAATCCTCCAAACCAATCTCAATCGGTGCCTTGGTATCAATGGTCGCCAGTGTTTTAGACAAAAAGGCCTGTTCCTTATCATTGATGAGATTTTCCTTCATCTTAGAAGCCTTCATCCCATCAATATTTTCATAAATCCCCTCGAGTGAGCCATGCTCCAGCAAGAGCTTGATACCCGTCTTTTCACCAATTTTGGTCACCCCAGGGATATTATCCGACTTATCTCCCATGAGTGCCTTGAGATCGATAAACTGAGTCGGTGTGATGCCCATCTTTTCCATGAGATAGTCTGGCGTAAAGGCCTCAAACTCAGCCACACCTTTCTTAGAAATTTCAACCACCGTATGCTCATCCGTCAGCTGAATCAAGTCCTTGTCCCCACTGACAATGGTAATATCAAAACCATCCTGCTCTGCTAGTTTATCCAGTGTCCCAATAATGTCATCCGCCTCATACTGAGCCAACTCATAGTGACGGATCCCCATATGATCCAACAACTCACGAATGAAGGGAAATTGCTCACGAAACTCATCAGGAGTCTTAGCTCGACCACCCTTATAGTCCGCATACATCTCTGTACGGAAGGTCGTCTTTCCTGCATCAAAAGCCACCAAAATATGACTAGGCTCAATCCTCTCCAACAAATGGCTCAACATCAACTGAAAACCATAAATCGCATTGGTATGCAAACCAGCCGCATTCTTAAAACGGTCCAACTGCTGATAGAGCGCAAAAAATGCTCGAAAAGCAACAGAAGACCCATCAATCAATAATAATTTTTTCTTATCCATACACCCATTATAAAGGAAAGCACCAAAAAATACCATTGGGAAGAGCCAGACCGAGTATTTTTCATCCTTTTTCCGAATAAATAGATAGAGCCAGAGAATCTAGTAAACCTAGATTTAAAAATGTGCTATAATGAAAGGAGAAGCAATATGACTGTACGTCATCCGGGCATTAGCCCAACCAATGACTTGGTAGCTAAGAAGATTTTTAGCAACCCTGAAATCACTTGTCAATTTATTCGCGATATGCTGGACTTACCAGCCAAAAATGTGACGATTTTAGAGGGAAGCAATATTCATGTCCTGCCTTCCATGCCGTACTCGGCCCAGGATTTCTATACCAGTATTGATGTTTTGGCGGAGTTGGACAATGGTACCCAAGTTATCATTGAGATTCAGGTGCATCATCAGAATTTCTTCATCAATCGCCTGTGGGCTTATTTGTGCAGTCAAGTAAATCAAAATCTAGAAAAAATTCGTCAGCAAGAAGGAAACACTCACCAGAGTTACAAGCACATCGCACCAGTTTATGCTATTGCCATTGTAGATAGTAATTATTTCTCAGATGATTTGGCTTTTCATAGCTTTAGTATGCGAGAGGATACGACAGGTGAGGTCTTAACCATCACAAACAATGGACAGGAAAACCATCTAGTCAAGATGGCGTTCTTGGAATTAAAAAAATACAGAGAAACCAGCAAAGACGAGGTTCGCAAGCCGTGGTTGGAGTTTTTCGGGAATAAACCCTTTACCCAACAACCTGAGCGAGCCATCAGCCAAGCAGACCAACTGCTAGACTATAAGAGCTGGTCCGAGGAGGACAGGAAAATGTTTAGTCAACTACGTATGCGAGAAGAACAAGCCTTGTTAGCACAGAACTATGCCTTGGAACAAGCTGAAGAAAAAGGATTAGAGCGTGGTCTTGAACGTGGGAAAATATTTACCTTTCTTGATTTAGTACGTCAACATGTTTTAACTTCCGAATTTGCGAGTGAGCAACTAGGCATGACGGTCGCTGAGTTTGAAGAACTATTGAAAGACCATTGTAAATAAGATTAAAAAAATACAAAGAAACCAGCAAAGACGAGGTTCGTAAACCATGGTTGGAGTTTTTCGGGAACAAACCCTTTACCCAGCAACCTGAGCGAGCCATCAGTCAAGCAGACCAACTGCTAGACTACAAGAGCTTCTTTGGGTTTACGACACGAGAAATTTGATGATTTTTCTTTACTAGAGGAGTCTCAGCGACCATCATTTTCAAGCACTGATAGCACTTGAAACGACGCTTTTTAAGTAGATTTCTAGTAGACATACCAGTCGTTTCAAGGTAAGGAATCTTAGACGGTTTTTGAAAGTCATATTTCTTCATTTGGATTCCACAGTTAGGGCAAAGTGGAGCCTCATAATCCAGTTTAGCAATGATTTCTTTGTGGGAATCCCTATTGATGATATCTATAATTTGGATATTAGGGTCTTTAATGTCTAGTAATTTTGTGATAAAATGTAATTGTTCCATATGAATTTTTCTAATGAGTTGTTTGGTCGCTTTTCATTATGGATCTTATGGAACTTTTTTTCTACAACAAAATAGGCTCCATAATATCCATGGGGATTTACCCACTACAAATATTATAGAGACTAAGTTTATAGAACAACATAAAAGTGAACAAGACTAAAATATCGTTTTGTTCACTTTTTTCTTCTTTCAATAGAACTCTCACTATAGTCCATATCACAAAAAGAGAAGGTCATAATCCTTCTCTTTTATATCTTCAACTAATTAGTTTTTGCGTTTCACAAATGGAAGGGCACCAAGGAGTAATCCAAGGAATCCTAATGATGCAACTGCAACATTATCTTTACCACCAGTGTTAGGAAGTTCTTTCTTATCTTCTGCTTTCGCAGCTGGAGCTTGATATGTATTATCTTTGCTAGTACCTGCTACAGTTGGTGCAACCGCAGGAGTTGATGGTGTCTCAGCTGTTGGTGTAGCCGGAGCTGGTGTTGGAGCTTCAGCTGCTGGAGTAGCTGGTGTTGGAGCTTGTGATTCATTTGGAACAGGATTTCCAGGAGTTGGTGTTAGTCTTGGATCTGAATTTGGAGTAGAATAGTGATTAGTTACTTTTTTGTAATAGTTAGTAATAATACCATCTTTTTCTTCAGATTTCACAAAAGTATAACCTGCAATTGATTTACCTTTGAAATGACCTTCTTCAGCATTCAAAATATCAGCGTTAGTAACAATATCAACATAGCGTGTGACTTTTAAGTCTTCTGTATCATTACTTCCAGATAGAACCTCAGCTTTATTATTAATTAAAGTATTTAAGGCATCTTCTAAATCAGCTAGACGATCTTTTAATCCATCTTTATAATAATCTTCAACACCTTCATTTTCTTCGCTGTCTTTGATTTGCTCTTTTACTTTAGAGATTTCGTCTAAGATTTTTTTGATTTCAGGGTTATTAACACCAAACTCTGGAACTTCATTAACAGCAGCTTCAACAGCGTTAACTCCGCCTTTGAATGCTGGAAGTTCTGGTTGTACAAGTGCATCTCCGTTTGAAGATTCTGGTTTAGTTGGTTTTGGAGCTTCTCCTTCAGGTTTTGCAGGAGTTGGAGGTGTTGTATCATTCACTCCACCAGTGAATTCTGGAAGTTCCGGTTGTACAAGTGCATCTCCGTTAGAAGTTTCAGGTTTAGATGGTTTTGGAGCTTCTCCCTCTGGTTTATTAGGTTCAGTAGGAGGTGTTGTATCATTCACTCCGCCGTTGAATTCTGGATTATTAGGTTGGGTAGGAGCATTGTCATCATTTACACCACCATTGAACTCTGGAGTTGCTGGTGTTGTAGGCGCTTCTTCATCGTTTACTCCACCTGTGAATTCAGGTTTTTCTTCAGCTGTAGGAGCGTCAGCAGGATTTACACCACCATTGAATTCTGGAGCATTAGGAACCGTTGGAACCTCATCCGCTTCCTTAGCAGGTTCAGTAGGTGCTTCTTCATCATTTACGCCACCACTGAAGTCTTTAGGTTCTTCACCTTTAGGAACTTCTTTTAAGTTTTCGATATAGCCTAAAGTCGCGTTGTAATCATCAGTTAATTCATCGATTGCATCTTTGTAAGCTTTTACTGCTTCGTTAACTTCGTCGAATTTAGCTTGAGCTTCATCAGCGGCAGTTTTAGCAGAAGCAACAGCAGCTTCTAATCTAGTTACAGCATCTTGTAATCCATCTTGGATAGATTGTTCAGCATTATTTTTCTTAGCTGTTTCAAGAGCAGCTTTAGCTTTTTCTAAAGTTTCTTTTTGTTTATCTAATACAGCATTTTTTTCTTCTACTGCTTTAGCTTTTTCAGTAGCATCAGCTTTATCTTTATCAGCTACTTTAGTTAATTTTTCAATTTTTTCAGCTATATCATCAGCGATATCTTGAAGTTTTTTAACGATTGGTTTAGAAGCTTCTTTGTTGTAAGCAGCGTCTAATTTTTCTTTATCAGCAGCTGGAAGCTCAGATAGATCTTTACCTTCTTGTTTTGTAGCACCGATTTCGTCAGCTTGAGGATCTTGATCTTTATTAGCTTCAGCAGTCGCATTTTGATTTTCTAATTCTTTAAGAACATCTCCTGCAGTTAAGTCGCCTTTTTCAACTGCAGCTAAAATATCTTCTTTACCTAATGCTTTTTTAGCTTCTTCTTTATTTGTAATATTAGCATCAGCATCGATATCTTTTTCTAATTTATCTAATGCATCTTTAAGAGCAGTTCTAGTTTCAGCTTCTTCTTTTTTAAGTTCTTCAACTTTTGCTTTTGCTTTTTCAGCTTCTGCTTTAGCTGTAGCTAATTCAGTTTCTGCTTCAGTTTTAGCTTTATCTGCTTCTTCTTTTTTAGTTTGTGCAGCTTTTACATCTTCAGCTTCTTTAGTAGCTTTAGCTGTAGCTTCATCTGCTTTTGTTTTAGCTTCGTCTGCTTTTTTCTGCAATTCAGCAACTTTAGCATCTGCTTCTTTTTTAGCTTCAGCAGCTTTTTCAGCTTCTGTTTTTTCTGCTGGTTTAGCTGGTTCTTCTTCTTTTGGCTTAGCTGGTTCGCTAGCTTCTTTTTCTTTAGCAGCTTTTACTTCTTCTAGAGTTTTGTTGTACTCATCAGTAAGTTTGTTAAGTTCTTCAGCGTAAGCTTGAGTATCAGAAGCAGCTTTATCGAATGCATCTTGTGCAGCATCTTTAGCTTTTTCGATAGCTTTAACAGCTTTATCTAATGAAGCAACGATTTCAACATCAGAACCATTATCTTGAGCTGATTTTAATGCTTCTTTGGCTTCTTTTAATGTATCTTCTTGTTTTTTAAGAGCTTCCGCTTTTTTATCTTCTTCAGCTTTTAATGCATCAGCATCTTCTTTAAGCGCATCAACATTTTCACCTAAATCATCAGCTTTATCTTGAAGTTTTTCTGATGCTGGACGAGCAGCATCTGCTTTTTCAGCTTTTTCGATTCCAGCTTTAACGTCTTCTGGAAGTTGATCTTTAGATTTAGCTTCAGCTGGAGTTGTTGATGTATTACCAGCAGTATTACTGTCGTTTTCTAATTCTTTAAGAATATCACCAGCTTTTAAATCACCAGATTCAATAGCTTTTAATAATCCTTCTTTGTCAACTAATTCTTTAGCAGCTTTTTTAGCAGCTTCTTTATTAGTAATTTTTGGATCATTTGCGATTGATTCTTCTAATTGATCTAAAGCTTTTGATAGAGCATCTTTAGAATCAGCTTCTTCTTTCTTAGCATCTTCTTCTTTTTTAGCTTCTTCTTTAGCTTTAGCGTCAGCTTCAGCAGCTTTTTGTTTAGCAGCTGCTAATTCATCATCTGCAGTTTTTTTAGCTTCTTCAGCTTTAGTTTTTGCAGCATTAGCGTCAGCAGCTTCTTTTGTCTCAGCTTCTAGTTTAGTGTTTGCTTCGTTAGCTGCAGTAGTAGTTGTGTCTACTTTTGCTTGAGCTTCAGTAACTGTTTCTTCAGCTTTTTTAGCATCATCTTCAGCTTGTTTAATTTCTGGACTTGTAACTTCTGTTTTAGAAGTGTCAGTAGCTCCAGTTTCGGCAGGCTGAGTAGCTGCCGGTTGAGCTGGAGTTGTAGTTGTATTGGAAGAATCATCAGCTTTTACAACTGACGGTTGAGATGCCGCAAATGCCGCTCCCAATACAGCCACACTAGCCAAGCTAGTTAAAATCATTTTCTTTTTACCCATTTTTGAAACCCCTTTTTTAGAATTATATTTGGGTTTATTATAACTCTTTCTAAAAATATAATCAAGTGATAGGTGATTTTATCTTTACATTTATATACTTATATTGATTTTCAAATATATCTCTTGTAAAAGAAAAAAGAAGGCCTGTTTATAAGCTTTCTTTTTATTTTCTTTTCATTATTTACATTTTCTATGGTAAATTTTACACTTTTAAACCCACTCATCGTTGGCATTTACTGTGTAACCATTGATTGTAGTCCTGACAGCAAGAGCTCCTGAACTATAAGCATAGTACCATTTGCCATCAATTTGTTTCCAACCAGTAGCTTTTGTTCCTTTTTCATCAAGAACATAGCTCCATTGACCTTTGTCATCTTTAACCCATGGTGATTTAACTTCTTCACCATATGATTGACCTGGTTGTGCTGGATGAATTGTATCGCGGTTGTTTTGAAGTGTTGCTGGGCGAATTGAGAATGTTGCAGGAACATTACCAGCAACTGCTGTAACATGACCATTGTATGAGTCTTCCTCATATCCAGCTGGAACATTCAAACGATACGAAACGGCTGTTCCTGGTTCAACATCTGACAAAGTAGCAACACCATCAGCACCTGTTGTTACTGATGAAGTTTTACCACCAGCGTTGAAGTCAACAGTCGCACCTGCTACTGGTTTACCAGTAGAAAGATCGATAACTGTTACAGCAACTGTACCTTTTGTATGCGTTGGAGTACCATAACCGTTGTCATTAGAACCGCGTGGGTTAGTAACTGGCTTCGCTGGTTTGTATTGGTTAGCTGGAGCAACTACACCATCTTGGTGTGTTGGGTTTCCTGCACTACCATCCCATCCTGACCAGTTACCATATGCATGAACTGGAGCTGCGTTAATAGCTGCTGTTGCAGCTACAACTGCTGACTGGCAACTTCGGAAGTTAAAACATGTTGACATACCATATCTAAAAAGGCAAAAAGTTTCCCTTCCTTCAACTTTCCCACGCTCTAATCCTTTTTCTTCAGCTTGTTCCAAGGCATAGTCCTGTGCTAACAAGGCTTGCTCTTCTCGCATACGTAGTTGACTAAACATTTTCCTGTCCTCCTCGGACCAGCTCTTGTAGTCCAGCAGTTGGTCTGCCTGGCTGATGGATCGCTCTGGCTACTGAGTAAAGGGTTTGTTGCCGAAAAACTCCAACCACGGCTTACGAACCTCATCTTTGCTGGTTTCTCTGTATTTTTTTAATTCCAAGAATGCTATTACTTGTGATGGTCTTATAAGAGTGACTCAAACTCAGCTACTGTCATGCCTAATTGCTGGCTGGCAACCTCAACGGTTAAAAGATGCTGGCGAACGAGATTTACTAATCCTTTTTTCAGTCCTTTTTCTTCAGCTTGTTACAAAGTATAGTCCTGTGCTAACAAGGCTTGTTCTTCGCGTCTGCGTTGTTCACTAAACATTTTCCTGTCCTCCTCGGACCAGCTCTTGTAGTCCAGCAGTTGGTCTGCTTGGCTAATGGCTCGCTCGGGTTCTTGGGTAAAGGGTTTATTCCCAAAAAACTCCAACCACGGCTTGCGAACACTATCCTTGCTGGTCTCTCTGTACTTTTTTAGTTCTAAGAATGCCATCTTTACTAGATGGTTTTCCTGTCCATTGTTTGTAATTGTCAAAACCTCACCCGTCGTATCCTCTCGCATACTAAAACTGTGAAAGGCTAAATCATCCTGAAAGTAGTTGCTGTCCACAATTGCGATAGCATATACTGGTGCGATGTGTTTATAACTTTGATGTGTATCACCTTCTCGTTGACGAATTTTTTCGAGGTTTTGATTGACCTGACTACACAAGTAAGCCCACAGGCGATTGATGAAAAAATTCTGATGATGCACTTGAATCTCAATAATTACCTGAGTACCGTTGTCCAACTCCGCCAAGACATCTATACTGGTATAGAAATCCTGCGCTGAATAAGGCATGGAGGGTAATACGTGAATATTGCTTCCCTCCAAAATGGTCACATTTTTTGCTGGTAAATCCAGCATATCGCGGATAAATTGACAAGTGATTTCTGGATTGCTAAAGATTTTCTTAGCAACCAAATCATTGGTTGGGCTGATGCCCGGATGTCTTAGAATCATCCTTTTCCTCCTTTTATTATACCACAGTTTTAAATCTAGGTTTGCTAGATTCACTGCTACTATCTATTTATTCGGAAAAGAGATAAAAAAACCTGAGAATCATCTCAGGCTTGGTCATTAAATCTTTTTCTCAATACTGAAAAGTGGAGAAAGTGGGCGTTTTTCATGGATACGTACGATAGCATCTCCTAAGAGATGAGCGATTGAAATCTGCTCAATCTTATCAATCAAACGTTCTTCTGGCAGATAGATGGTATCCAAAACAACCAATTTCTTAATAGCTGATTTTTGGATATTGTCCATAGCAGGACCAGAAAGAACTGGGTGCGTACAGCTCGCATAGACTTCAACAGCACCAGCTTCCGCAAGGGCATCTGCCGCATGACAAATCGTTCCAGCAGTATCAATCATATCATCAATCAAGATACAAGTCTTGCCTTCGACCTTACCGATGATGTTCATGACTTCACTGGTATTCATCTTATCAACGCTACGACGTTTGTCAATGATAGCAATAGATGTTTTCAAAAATTCTGCCAACTTACGGGCACGAGTCACCCCTCCATGGTCTGGGCTGACAACCACATAGTCAGAACCAACCATGCCACGACGCTCAAAATAATCTGCAATCAGAGGAGCTCCCATCAAATGATCCACAGGAATATCAAAGAATCCTTGAATCTGCGCAGCATGCAAGTCGATGGTCAATAAACGATCCACTCCAGCTACTTCAAGCATATTTGCGACAAGTTTTGAAGTGATTGGCTCACGCGCTCTCGCCTTTCTATCCTGACGTGCATACCCATAGTAAGGCATGACAACATTGACAGATTCTGCACTCGCACGCTTCAAAGCATCTACCATAATCAAAATTTCAAGCAGATTGTCATTTACAGGTGAACTAGTTGATTGTAGGATAAAGACGTGTTTCCCACGGATTGATTCTTCGATGTTGACCTGAATCTCTCCATCTGAAAATTGGCGGACACTTGATTTCCCCAACTCTATCCCAATCTCCTGCGCCACACGTTTTGCCAATTCTTGATTAGAAGAAAGGGCAAACAGCTTTAAATCAGAAAAAGACATGATTTCCTCCGGTATATATGTATCGCTTGTGCTTTTCACAAGATTTTTCCATTTACCATTGTAGCGCTTTTTACACTATTTTTCAATCAAAAATAAAAGAAGAGCAGCATATTTGTACCCTTGCATCATTCTTTTGAAAAATATTCTAGTTCATTATCTCATCGTGCTTCTCAACAAAGCGATAAGCCTGATAAAAACCATAGAGAGTAATAGCCGTAACCAATGGAATCGCTAAGGGTAACTCTGTCTCTAATTCCACAAAAGGAGAGTTAAACAGGAAGTGAGTTCCCAAGGCTAAACCTAGGAAAATAAGACCCTGTTTCTTGCCAACCTTCTGCCCTTTATAGGCTCTGTAAAGCAAGTACACACCCACTACAGCTAGACCTGAAAAAGTCCAGTGAGAGGCAATTCCTGAGATGATACGCTCTAAAATTCTCGAAATAGTAAAGTCAAAGCCCTCTGGCAAATCTGTACGAATATAGCCAATATCCTCAATCATTTGGAATCCCAAACCAGAAGCAATCCCTAGTAAAAACAAAGATTTTAATTTTCGCACAGGAATCAAAGCTAAAACAAAGACAAGTGGCAATAATTTCAAGGGTTCTTCTACCAAAGGAGCCACAATAGCACTTTCAAAGGCATTTAAAAATGCACTATCTGGGAAAAGAACCCCCAGTAAATCATGGATGTAGGTATTAGCAAAGCTAGAAAGCCAGCCTGAAAGGAACATCCCACCCAATAAAGACAAGATCAAGGCGTTCTTTGGTAATTCCCATTTTTTCCCAATACGGAAGAGGAAATAAAGAGCCGGAATCATGTAAAAGAGAGCTAGAAAGATAGAAACTCCCATCAGTCCATATTCCGCACCTGACATCGAACCGTCCGTATAGTAGATGGTTTCATACTGTAAACCAATACATAGCAATAAGATAAAAATAAATAAAATGCTGTTTTTCTTCATACACTTTCTTTCTAAATGAATTTTTTACAATTCTACGACTGTCATACTTCCTGTATCCACATCGTAAATAGCACCAGAGATAATCACATCATCTGGTATTAGAGGCGACTCGATAAGGAGTTGCATGTCCTCGCGTACGCTCTCCTCTATATCTTGGAAGGGCAAAAAGTCCTGATCTGACACATCGACACCTAGTTCCTCTTTTAAATACTCCTGAAAAGGTCCATTTTCAAAGGTCTGAGCACCACAGTCTGTATGGTGCAACACCACGATCTCTCTTGTCCCCATCTGTTGCTGGGAAATAACTAGCGAACGAATCATGTCCTCAGTCACTCGACCACCTGCATTCCGCAAGATATGAGCATCCCCAAGTGCCAAGCCCAGAGCTTGCGCAACGTGCAAACGTGAGTCCATACAGGTCACAATAGCTACTCTGGTTTTGGGTTTAAGTGGCAGATTTAACTGCCCATGTAGGGCAACATAAGCCTGATTGGCTTGCATAAACTGTTCAAAATACGACACGATTCCCTCCTCGAAAATTTGATAGTCAAATATTTCTCCTATCTTATCATTTTTAAGAGGATTTGTCACGAATTATGCAAAGACCTTTTTCAAAACTTCCTGAATCGTTGTCACTCCAATGACCTGAATTTCCTTGGGTGGAGTGATTCCTGTTAAGGAATTCTTAGGTACATAAATCTTAGTAAAGCCCAGTTTAGCAGCTTCATTGATACGTTGCTCGATACGATTCACGCGCCGAATCTCCCCTGTCAAACCCAGCTCGCCTACAAAACATTCCTGAGGGTTGGTTGGCTTGTCTTTGTAACTAGAAGCAATGGCAACTGCAACCGCCAAGTCAATGGCAGGTTCATCCAATTTGACACCGCCAGCAGATTTAAGATAAGCATCTTGATTTTGCAAGAGAAGCCCTGCCCGCTTTTCCAAAACAGCCATAATCAAGCTAGCACGGTTAAAATCAAGTCCTGTTGTCGTACGCTTGGCATTTCCAAACATGGTCGGTGTCACCAAAGCCTGAACCTCCGCCAAAATCGGACGCGTCCCTTCCATAGTCACCACGATGGACGAGCCCGTAGCACCGTCTAAACGCTCTTCTAAGAAAACTTGACTCGGATTGAGGACCTCAACCAAGCCACCTGACTGCATCTCAAAAATCCCAATTTCATTGGTAGAGCCAAAACGGTTTTTGACCGCTCTCAAAATACGGAAGGTATGATGACGCTCCCCTTCAAAGTAAAGCACCGTATCCACCATATGCTCTAGCATACGAGGCCCAGCCAAGGTTCCTTCCTTGGTAACATGGCCTACGATAAAGATGGCGATATTATTAGTTTTAGCCAGCTGCATCAGTTCAGCTGTCACCTCACGCACCTGAGAAACAGACCCCTGAACCCCTGAAATCTCAGGAGACATAATAGTCTGGATAGAGTCAATAATAAGGAAGTCTGGCTGGATTCTCTCTACCTCTGCGCGAACACTCTGCATATTTGTCTCTGCATAAAGATAAAACTCACTATCGATATCACCCAAGCGCTCTGCACGTAGTTTAATCTGCTGGGCAGACTCCTCCCCACTGACGTAGAAAACCGTTCCCACTTGGGACAACTGGGTTGAGACTTGTAGGAGAAGCGTTGATTTCCCGATTCCAGGATCCCCACCGATTAGGACGAGACTTCCCGGTACCACTCCGCCTCCAAGTACACGGTTAAATTCCTCCATCTCCGTCTTGGTTCGATTGACGTTGATTGACGTCACCTCAGCCAGTTTCATAGGCTTGGTTTTCTCACCTGTCAAGGACACACGCGCATTCTTTACCTCGGAAACCTCAACCTCTTCTACAAAAGAAGACCAAGACCCACAGTTAGGACATCGTCCCAGATATTTAGGGGAATTATACCCACAATTTTGACATACAAATGTCGCTTTTTTCTTTGCGATGATAAACCTCTTTCTATATCTCTAACTCACACTCAATCACTTGGCAAAAATCAATCTTCTCATTTGGCACAAACTGACGCATGAGCATTCGATGAGCAACAACTACCACAGTCTGATGTTCTCGATACTTAGACATACATTCTAGAAACCGAGACTTCATTTCCGTAGCCGTCTCATATTGAATAGGACTATTAGGAAGTAACTCTCCCTTATTTTCTAGAAACATAGTACGAGCTTTTTCAAAATTATCTGTGCCACTTTCATAGACCTGCCATTCATGCAATAATGACTCCACTCTTAAAGGAAGTCCCGTAGCACAGGCCACATAAGAAGCCGTTTCTAAAGCTCTTGTGACTGCAGAAGATACGATTATTTCAGCTGAAGGGAGTAAAGGATTGGTGCTCAATTTCTGGGATTGCTGCCGTCCCTTATCAGACAAGGGTGCCAAATCTATCCCAAATCCCGTATAAGAACGCTCCTCTAACTCACAATAATCTGGCTCCCCGTGACGTACAAAGATAATCTTCATTCTAGTGCCCAGTCGATCCAAATCCACCGGTCCGCACGCCGTCAGCTGCATCTCCATCTGCGATTAAGAAAGGTGCAAAGATAGCCTGAACCACACGTTCCCCTACTTCAAGAACAACCTCTTGGTCTGTGATATTCTTCATCTGCGCAAAAATATGCCCTTCATTTCCAGGATTTCCATAATAATCCCCATCAATGACCCCAACAGAGTTAATTAAAACCAAACCCTTCTTACGAGGGTTTGAAGAACGATCATAGAGGTAGAGAACCTCATTCGGCTGCATATAAGCCTTAACCCCTGTCGGAACCAATACAATCTCTCTTGGAGCGATAACTGTGCGCACAGCAACCTTTAAGTCGTAACCAGCCGCATGCGCCGTCTCACGCTTGGGCAATAAATTTTCATCTGTAAAACTAGAAACCAATTCAAAACCACGAATTTTCATCATCTTCTCTTTTCTATTATCATTTATTCTAGATTATTCTATCTTATTTATTCGTAAAAAGCACGAAAAAAAGAGCACACAATTCAAATCGCTTAGGGCTGCTGGATTCCTCCCCTGACCCGCTTCACGCAGAACTGTTGCTCCACTATTTATTATATCACATTCCTATTCATTTTAAAAGCAAAATTATTTTTTCCGTCTATTTCTAAAAAAGTCCTGCATAATAGCTGCGCATTCATCTTCCAAAATTCCCGTTTCAACCTCCACACGATGATTGAGACGCTCATCTGTCAAGATATCGTACAAACTTCCAGCAGCGCCAAATTTCTGGTTTTTAGCCCCATAGACCACGTTTGGAATACGGGCAAGCCCAATCGCCCCACTACACATGACACAAGGCTCAATGGTCACAAAAAGTGTGCAATCCAGCAAACGCCAGCTCTCCTCAGTCAAGTTCGCATTCTCTATTGCCATGATTTCTGCATGCATGACCGCCCGCTGCAATTCCTCACGCGCATTGTGCCCACGACCAATGATTTCGCCATCCTTGACAATCACACAACCAATTGGAATTTCATCGTGTTCAAGAGCAATCTCAGCCTCTCTCAAAGCTTCTCTCATAAAGACTTCTTTTTCTTCAACTGTATAATTCATCAATTTCCCTTTTCCTACTTATCAGTTTTATTATTATATCATGAATCCCAAGACAAAAAAAGCCACCGAATGCGGTGACTTTATAGGGAGATTATTATGAAAAAGAAAAGTTTAGGATATTTGTTACAACAAGTTAGGAGGTCTTCTTGTAACTGTCTATAGTATACCCGACCTATCTTAAACAAATCTTAAAAATCTCTTAGGACCAAACACTTTCTAAAATATTTGTTTGTTCACGACCAGGACCTACTGAGAAAGTAGAAATACGAACGCCAACCAATTCACTCACACGACGAACATAGTTACGCGCATTCTCAGGAAGATCTTCCAAATTACGAACTCCAGTAATATCTTCTGACCAACCTGGCAACTCTTCATAGATAGGCTTGCAACGTTTCAATTGCTCAAGACTAGCTGGATAGTAGTCAATACGTTGACCATCAAGATCATAGGCCACACAGATTTTCACAGTATCTAAACCACTCAAAACATCGATAGAGTTCAATGAAAGGTTAGTAATACCAGAAACGCGACGGCTATGGCGCATCACAACTGAATCAAACCATCCCACACGACGTGGACGACCAGTTGTTGTACCATATTCATGACCGACTTCACGGATACGTTCTCCCACTTCATCAAACAACTCAGTTGGGAAAGGACCGTCTCCTACACGACTCGTATAGGCTTTACATACACCTACAACCTTGTCAATCTTACTTGGACCAACACCAGAACCAATGGTCACACCACCAGCCACAGGGTTTGATGACGTAACAAATGGATAGGTACCTTGGTCGATATCTAGCATAACACCTTGTGCACCTTCAAAAAGCACACGTTTACCGTTATCAAGCGCATCATTCAAGATAACAGATGTGTCTGTCACATATTTCTTGATTTGTTGACCATATTCATAATACTCTTCAAAAATATCATCGAAAGCAATCGCTTTACTGTCATACAATTTTTCAAAAAGACGATTCTTTTCAGCAAGGTTACGTTCTAAACGCTCACGGAAAATATCTTTATCCAAAAGATCTGCAATACGAATCCCAACACGAGCAGCCTTGTCCATATAAGCTGGACCAATTCCCTTGATTGTAGTACCAATCTTATTGTCGCCCTTAGCTTCTTCTTGCAAGCGATCCAACTCGATATGATAAGGCAAAATAACATGCGCGCGATCAGAAATACGCAAGTTATCAGTTGTAACACCTTCCTCATGAAGATAGCTCAACTCTTTTACAAGAGATTTAGGATTTACAACCATACCATTCCCAATAACAGAGATTTTTTCAGGGAAGAAAATTCCAGATGGAATCAAGTGCAACTTAAATTTCTTACCATCAATCACAATCGTGTGACCTGCATTATCACCACCTTGGTAACGTGCAATCACTTCTGCATTCGCTGAAAGGAAGTCTGTAATCTTCCCTTTACCTTCATCACCCCACTGGGTACCTACAACAACAACTGAAGTCATAATCTTGTCTGAGCCCTCAGGCTCTTCCTTTCTCACATACATGGCAGGACTCTCACCTGCAATTATATCTTACAATTTATTATAAGAAAAAATCGCCTTTTTATCAAGAAGAAACAATAGAAAGATTTGCTATTTCCAACTATTAAAAAATGTTTTAGAAAAATTACCAGCTATTTATTGTTATATTGCCATAAAAAAGTAAGTTTGTTCGGAAATTAACTCAGACTATCTCAACAAGAAATAAAACCTTGTTTCATTATCATCTTTTCAAGATACAAACGATAAGCAACACGATAATGGTAAACGATAAAATCCCTACGACACCCAATACCATATCTAACTAAATAATAAATCAAAAATTTAAAATGAAAATGTTCCCAGTCCCAATTATTACCAAAGAAAGTAGCATACTCTTCTTCGATACTGTCATAGAAATCAGTCATCTGATCATAAATATTTTGTAGCATAAGCATACACTCCTTTACTTTTTATGACCTTATTCTAACAAAAAATTATAAACAGTTATTATAAAATCCTGAATTGCTCAAATACCAACCTCAAAAAGATAACAAATAGGAAAAGTTGACAGAATAGGAAAAAATTTACTACCTAAATTTCAAAAACTAAGATAATGGAAGCGGAAGGATTCGAATCCCTCGAAGGAGCGTATTTACAGTCCGCCACGTTTAGCCTCTTCGCTATCCTCGATTAAAGTACTAAAAAGATCTCCTTAAAACTGTGGTACATTACTCGAAAACGGAGGGCTCTGAAACTTTACTCAGCAAAAATATCTCACACCAAATAACACTAAATAGATTATTAAGGCTCTATAATATTTGTAGTGGGTAAATCCCCTATAGATATTATAGAGCCGATTTTTGTGTAGAAAAAAAGTCCCATAAGATCTATAATGAAAAGCGACAAAACAACTCATTAGAAAGAATCATATGGAACAATTACATTTTATCACAAAACTACTCGATATTAAAGACCCCAATATCCAAATTATAGATATCATCAATAGGGATACTCACAAAGAAATCATCGCTAGACTGGATTATGATGCCCAATATTGTCCTGATTGTGGAAGTCAAAAAGAAATATGACTTTCAAAAACCGTCTAAGATCCCTTACCTTGAAACGACTGGTATGGCTACTAGAATTCTACTTAGAAAACGTCTTTTTAAGTGCTATCAGTGTTCAAAAATGATGATGTCTGAAACTTCTATCGTCAAAAAATATCTCGCTTCGTTAGGTGCGAGATAGATTATTAATTATATAACAAAAAAAGAGGACTAAGCCTCTCTTAATCAACTACTCCGCCAGTAGGACTCGAACCTACGACATCATGATTAACAGTCATGCGCTACTACCAACTGAGCTATGGCGGAATAAAGCTAAGCGACTTCCATATCTCACAGGGGGCAACCCCCAACTACTTCCGGCGTTCTAGGGCTTAACTTCTGTGTTCGGCATGGGTACAGGTGTATCTCCTAGGCTATCGTCACTTAACTCTGAGTAATACCTACTCAAAATTGAATATCTATTCAAACCAAGAAAACCATTCGCTTTCATATTCTCAGTTACTTTGGATAAGTCCTCGAGCTATTAGTATTAGTCCGCTACATGTGTCGCCACACTTCCACTTCTAACCTATCTACCTGATCATCTCTCAGGGCTCTTACTGATATAAAATCATGGGAAATCTCATCTTGAGGTGGGTTTCACACTTAGATGCTTTCAGCGTTTATCCCTTCCCTACATAGCTACCCAGCGATGCCTTTGGCAAGACAACTGGTACACCAGCGGTAAGTCCACTCTGGTCCTCTCGTACTAGGAGCAGATCCTCTCAAATTTCCTACGCCCGCGACGGATAGGGACCGAACTGTCTCACGACGTTCTGAACCCAGCTCGCGTGCCGCTTTAATGGGCGAACAGCCCAACCCTTGGGACCGACTACAGCCCCAGGATGCGACGAGCCGACATCGAGGTGCCAAACCTCCCCGTCGATGTGAACTCTTGGGGGAGATAAGCCTGTTATCCCCAGGGTAGCTTTTATCCGTTGAGCGATGGCCCTTCCATACGGAACCACCGGATCACTAAGCCCGACTTTCGTCCCTGCTCGAGTTGTAGCTCTCGCAGTCAAGCTCCCTTATACCTTTACACTCTGCGAATGATTTCCAACCATTCTGAGGGAACCTTTGGGCGCCTCCGTTACCTTTTAGGAGGCGACCGCCCCAGTCAAACTGCCCGTCAGACACTGTCTCCGATAGGGATCACCTATCCGGGTTAGAGTGGCCATAACACAAGGGTAGTATCCCAACAACGTCTCCTTCGAAACTGGCGTCCCGATCTCATAGACTCCTACCTATCCTGTACATGTGGTACAGACACTCAATATCAAACTGCAGTAAAGCTCCATGGGGTCTTTCCGTCCTGTCGCGGGTAACCTGCATCTTCACAGGTACTAAAATTTCACCGAGTCTCTCGTTGAGACAGTGCCCAAATCATTACGCCTTTCGTGCGGGTCGGAACTTACCCGACAAGGAATTTCGCTACCTTAGGACCGTTATAGTTACGGCCGCCGTTTACTGGGGCTTCAATTCATACCTTCGCTTACGCTAAGCACTCCTCTTAACCTTCCAGCACCGGGCAGGCGTCACCCCCTATACATCATCTTACGATTTAGCAGAGAGCTGTGTTTTTGATAAACAGTTGCTTGGGCCTATTCACTGCGGCTGACTTAAAGTCAGCACCCCTTCTCCCGAAGTTACGGGGTCATTTTGCCGAGTTCCTTAACGAGAGTTCTCTCGCTCACCTGAGGCTACTCGCCTCGACTACCTGTGTCGGTTTGCGGTACGGGTAGAGTATGTTTAAACGCTAGAAGCTTTTCTTGGCAGTGTGACGTCACTAACTTCGCTACTAAACTTCGCTCCCCATCACAGCTCAATGTTATAGAACTAAGCATTTGACTCAGTTCACACCTCACTGCTTAGACAGACACTTCCAATCGTCTGCTTTAGTTAGCCTACTGCGTCCCTCCATCACTACATACTCTAGTACAGGAATATCAACCTGTTGTCCATCGGATACACCTTTCGGTCTCTCCTTAGGTCCCGACTAACCCAGGGCGGACGAGCCTTCCCCTGGAAACCTTAGTCTTACGGTGGACAGGATTCTCACCTGTCTTTCGCTACTCATACCGGCATTCTCACTTCTATGCGTTCCAGCACTCCTCACGGTACACCTTCATCACACATAGAACGCTCTCCTACCATACCTATAAAGGTATCCACAGCTTCGGTAAATTGTTTTAGCCCCGGTACATTTTCGGCGCAGGGTCACTCGACTAGTGAGCTATTACGCACTCTTTGAATGAATAGCTGCTTCTAAGCTAACATCCTAGTTGTCTGTGCAACCCCACATCCTTTTCCACTTAACAATTATTTTGGGACCTTAGCTGGTGGTCTGGGCTGTTTCCCTTTCGACTACGGATCTTAGCACTCGCAGTCTGACTGCCGACCATAATTCATTGGCATTCGGAGTTTATCTGAGATTGGTAATCCGGGATGGACCCCTCACCCAAACAGTGCTCTACCTCCAAGAATCTCTAATGTCGACGCTAGCCCTAAAGCTATTTCGGAGAGAACCAGCTATCTCCAAGTTCGTTTGGAATTTCTCCGCTACCCACAAGTCATCCAAGCACTTTTCAACGTGCCCTGGTTCGGTCCTCCAGTGCGTCTTACCGCACCTTCAACCTGCTCATGGGTAGGTCACATGGTTTCGGGTCTACGTCATGATACTAATTCGCCCTATTCAGACTCGGTTTCCCTACGGCTCCGTCTCTTCAACTTAACCTCGCATCATAACGTAACTCGCCGGTTCATTCTACAAAAGGCACGCTCTCACCCATTAACGGGCTCGAACTTGTTGTAGGCACACGGTTTCAGGTTCTATTTCACTCCCCTCCCGGGGTGCTTTTCACCTTTCCCTCACGGTACTGGTTCACTATCGGTCACTAGGGAGTATTTAGGGTTGGGAGATGGTCCTCCCAGATTCCGACGGGATTTCACGTGTTCCGCCGTACTCAGGATACTGCTAGGTACAAAGACTATTTTAAATACGAGGCTATTACTCTCTTTGGCTGATCTTCCCAAATCATTCTTCTATAATCTTTGAGTCCACATTGCAGTCCTACAACCCCGAAGAGTAAACTCTTCGGTTTGCCCTCCTGCCGTTTCGCTCGCCG
>QFCH01002698.1_pt1:632500-751596 | contig 751596 bp, 700 predicted proteins | sample 5346071 | NCBI WGS metagenome assembly QFCH01 (sample SAMN09062255, study PRJNA434731) | Human gut metagenome, whole genome shotgun sequencing project. | isolation source: stool timepoint B chromium assembly | host: Homo sapiens | collected 2015
CGCCCTCGGAAGCGTTCATGTCTTAAGACGCGTTCTAACTCTTCTTGTTTGTCTTTACTTTGTTTGTTTCTATAATCTCTTAGTGTCTCATGAAAGAGATAATACTCATCTAGCCAGAGTCCTCCCTCACTTATACGATGACTAATCTCACCTACTTCTTCATAAGGTTCTTTATCATATCTCCGTTTTTGACTTTCTTGTTTACGGAGATAATCTAGAATCCGATTCCGGAACTTAGTTTTGAAATATTTCCTTAAACGAGGGATATCTTCTACTAATCCCTCTTCTTTACTAATCAATTCATGTAAGCAGATCATTCCCTCTTGATCCCAGTCCGATAACTCCCATAAATGAAGGTGATATTCCTTTCTACACTTGTATACAATTCCTTGGACTTCTTCATACAATTCTTTAAACATAATGTTCCCCTTTCTAGATACAGTCTAACAGATTCAAAAACACTTTTGGCACATTTCATCCATTCTGCACCCTTTAGCTCCTCAACTGAACAAAAAAGAGAGGACATGCCTCTCTCAGGGTTATTTTTCGTCATTCATTTTTGACTTCACTTCATCATAGGATAGTGCATGAGATTCCTCTTCTACTGCTTCAGGCATCTTTCCTGTTTCGTAAAGAGCTTTAATTTGTGTACTATCCAATGTTTCGTATTTCAATAATGCTTCTGCAATCAACTTGTGAGTTTCACGATTTGACTGAATAATTTCAGCAGCTTTATTTCGTGCTTCATTCAATAATGAACGAACCTCTTCGTCAATTTCATAAGCTGTTTGTTCTGAAATTGATTTTTGAGGACTCTGTGCACCAAACATAGCATGGTTTCCTTCATATTGTACTGGGCCAAGTTTTTCACTCATACCGTACTCTGTAACCATTGCACGCGCCATTTGTGTCGCCTGTTCAAAGTCGTTTGAAGCTCCTGTAGTTTGGACATTAAAGATGATTTCTTCAGCTACACGTCCCCCCATTAAGCCAGCCAATTGCTCTTTCATATCTTCTTTAGAAAGAAGCATTTGATCCTCTTTAGGAAGTGCAATCATGTATCCGCCTGCACGTCCGCGTGGTACGATAGTAACTTTATGAACAACACGGGCATTTGACAATACTAGACCAACAATGGTATGTCCTGCCTCATGATAGGCAACCAATTCACGTTCTTTTTGTGAAACTGTCTTATCTTTCTTAGAAGGTCCAGCAATAACTCTATCTTCTGCTTCATCAATATCTGAGGCATCAATGATTGATTTATTGCGACGAGCAGCAACTAAAGCTGCTTCATTCAAGACATTCTCTAAGTCAGCACCAACAAAACCTGGAGTTTGTTGAGCCACTAATTTCAAATCAACATCTTCTGCTAAAGGCTTATTCTTAGCATGAACTTTCAAGATTGCTTCGCGCCCCTTAACATCAGGACGACCAACCAATACTTTTCTATCAAAACGTCCTGGACGCAGAAGGGCTGGGTCAAGTACATCTGAACGGTTTGTCGCAGCAATGACAATAATCCCTTCATTTCCCTCAAAACCATCCATTTCAATCAAGAGTTGGTTCAAGGTTTGTTCACGTTCGTCATTACCTCCGCCGAGACCGACTCCACGTTGACGTCCAACAGCATCAATTTCATCGATAAAGATGATAGCTGGTGCTGCTTTTTTGGCATCTTCAAAAAGAGAACGGACACGACTAGCTCCAACTCCGACAAACATTTCTACAAAATCAGAACCTGAGATACTAAAGAATGGAACACCTGCTTCTCCGGCAACTGCTTTAGCAAGCAAAGTCTTACCTGTTCCCGGAGGTCCCTCTAGAAGGACACCTGCTGGAATACGGGCTCCAAGTTTTGTAAATCGTTTTGGATCTTTTAAGAATTCAACAACTTCAACTAGTTCTTGTTTTTCTTCTTCAGCTCCAGCAACATCTGAAAATCTTACTTTTATATCTTCTTTATTTGCAGCTTTAGCCTTACTACGTCCAAAACTCATTGGGTTACGGCTATTATTTCCTCCCATATTTCCCATCATAGAGAATAGGAAGAAGAAAAGAATACCGAATGGCACAATGGATACAAGAATATTAATCCACATACCACTTGAACTTTCATGCTTAACAGTTACTTCCGCTTTATGATCAGAAGCAAGTTTTTGCAATTCAGATACTGTCGTATCTGAAGGAAGAATGATGCTTGAAAATTTCTCTACTGTTGTAGCAGAAGGAGAAAAGAACTGAATTCCTGTTTCTTCTTTACTTGTTTTAGGATTTTTATAGACACCTGAAACTTCGATAACACTGCCATTTGGTTGGTAAGTCAATTCTTTTACATTGTCATCGGTAATTTCTTTTACCAATTCTGTATAATTAATTTGCTCACTTTTCCCTGCAACACTACCTGTACTAAAATACTGATAAGCTGTAACTAGGAAAAAAATAAGTAATAACCATAGAAAAGGATTTTTAATTAAACCATTATTTTGTTTTTTCATTAAAAATTGTTCTTTCTAATTTGAATACACTTCTTCTTTCAATACTCCAACATAAGGAAGGTTACGATAATTTTCTTTGTAGTCTAAGCCATAACCTACTACAAACTCATTTGGAATAGTAAAGCAGGTATAGTCTGCCTCAATCTCTACAACACGCCCTTCTGGTTTATCTAACAAGGTTGCAATGTTAACAGAAGCAGCTTCTCTTTCAATAAACATATCTCGCAAATTCTTCAAAGTTTGTCCTGTATCAATGATATCCTCTACAAATAGAACATGTCTTCCTTTGATATCTTGAGTCACATCTTGCTTAATATTGATAACACCACTACTTGCTGTTCCACCATGGTAGCTAGAAACCATCATGAAGTCCATTTCAATATGTGTGTCGATATGTTTAACCAATTCAGCCATAAAAGGAATAGATCCTTTTAAAATTCCAACTAAGATTGGATTTTTTCCTGCATAGTCCTTAGTTAATTGAGCACCTAATTTTTTAGCAGCTTCTGTAATTTCATCGTGTGAAACGAGGATTTTTTTAATATCGTGTTCTAACATTTTTTTACCTATCTATTTTTTCTATATAAAGTACAGTGTTCATTATATCATTTTTCGTGTTTTTACTCAAATTACTGGTCGCAATTCCCAAAATTGATACAATTTCACCAAATTGCTCAATAATCAGAGCAGATTTTCGTTTTTCCATAGGGATTTTCAAATCGATCAATAGACGTCTGAGTTTTTTTCTATGCCCATTTTGAATCAAAACATCTCCTGTTTTTCGATGACGAATGAGTATTGATGTTTCTCGTGAAACAGGTATTTGTTGAATTGATTCACCTTCTAAAGGAAGTCCGAAGGAAAATGTGTATCCTTGATAAGTAACCTGATTTTGATAGTGTAACACAAGTTCCTCTTCCTTTTCATCAGCCTGAGGACTGATTTTACAAATCCGAAACTGTTGATACTCTTTTACTAATTCATAACCATTTTTAAGCGGATGACGATACTGGCTTTTAGTTTTTAAAATCTGTCGAACTTCATCAAACTGAGCTTTTGTAAGATTCAAATCTGTAAAACGATTCAGATAAGTTTGAAGTAAAACTCTTTGTGTGGACTCAGAGTAAGACAATAGCTGCTCTACATTTTCTACATCAATATTCTTTGATAATTCAGCTATGGCTATGTCATAATCTAAAATTTCATTACCGATTCTCAATATTGCATCCCTAAATCGAGGATTTTCTTTTTCCAATTCTGGTAAATAAGAGTTTCGAATACGGTTGCGCAAATAATGATTTTCCTGATTTGATATATCTTCAAAGTGAAAAATTGGTGGAAAGTCTTTTTTTTGAAAATGCAAGAAGGGACGAATGATTTCTATCTCTCCGACAACTTGCTTCTCCTTAATTCCTGATAGATAGCGCAAACGAGTGCCTCGAATCAAGCGCATCAAAATCGTTTCCACCTGGTCATCAGCATGGTGAGCAGTGACTAAGGCTGTCGCACCTGTCTTTTTCATGACTTTTTTAAAAAATTCATAACGAAAATCTCGAGCACGCGCTTCCGAAAATTCTCCTGAAAAATTGCTGATATAAATAGGAAGCTCTGCTTCAGCAGCCAACTTCCTTAATTCCTTTTCTTCCCAATCTGATTCTACTCGCTGCTTATGATTCACATGAGCTAGAATCAATTCAATTTCTAACTCTTTTTGATACGTAGATAATACCTTAAATAGAAACATAGAATCTAATCCACCAGAAAGAGCTAGCACCACCTTAGCATGTTTTTTGAAATATCCCTTATTAAGAAAATGATTTAAAAAATCTTGTTCTCTCATTTTAGAACCTCATAAACATCTTTGGCTATCTTAGAAATCGTATCATAATCAGAATTCTTTGTGAAAATAGAAAGAATAAATGGAGAATCTGCATAAACAACACCTGTATCATGCTTAAATTCATCCGCATCTCCAATTTTATGAGCTACTTTAACAGAAACACCTTTGGCAATTCGCTCATTATCAAAATCTGTTTTAGTTAAAGATTCCAATACAAATCCATTTTGATTATAAATGGCTTCCATAACCTTCCCAGCCATTTTAGAAGAAATCAATTTTTCATTTGAATCCCAATCATCTCCCATAATAGCAGACATCTTGGATTTGAATGTGGCATCAGATTGGTTTGAAATGTAATATCCCAATAGATTATGAGCTACATTATCAGATTCTTTTGATACTTTCGTGATTAAGTCCTTTATAGAATACTCTTTATTATCCTCTTTTTTAGGGAGGCTACCACTTCCCTCTGGTTTATAAGAGCCTGGAAAATCATTGACTGCAGATATGTATTTTACAGTCGAATCTAACTGATACAGACCCTCATTTATTCTTTCTTGCGTATAGTAAAGATAAGGGAGTTTCAAAACACTAGCTGCATACATCTTTTCATCTTGATTGATACCAGCTTCTTTCCCAGTAGTCAGTTGCTTAACATAAATAGAGAATGATTCCTTCTGATATTTTTCAGATAACATTTCTTGGACTTTACTTATCCGATTATCTTCTTCAGAAGTTGATTCCTTATCTACCCATCCAGCCTGATCAATATGTAGAAATTCTCTTCCTTCTACAAACATGGTCTTGTCGATTGATACTTGCGAATAAGCTGATAAGGATGATTTCACTTCTTTTAAGTCATAAGGGCTATTATACAGTTTAAAATCAGATTCTAACCATACTTTTTTTATTGTAGGAGTTACCTCTGATTGATCGTATAAAAATCGTTTGTCCGCAGCTATAAATTGGTGGTTGGATAACTTAAATACTGGAATTCCCTGTTTATTTAAGCGCCACTCGGTTATTTGGAAACTTGTTTGGGGAGTCAATTTTCCAGATTCCACTACTAAATCTTCATTCGCATAAACAGGAACCTCTCCATAAACCATGGGAGAACTTAATTTTTCTCTAAAATAAATACCAAAGTCAGATTGTGAAAGGTAATAAATTTCTTTCGAAGTATAGACGACTTCTTTTTCTGTGCTAACGACTTTTGAAATAGTCAAAAAACTCGGTAGCAACAAAATAATTAAGAACTTACGCATTCTTCCTTTCCTTTTCTTCTTGTAAACGCAATAATTGATTTTTATCAGCCAACTCTTCTAGTTTTTCATCCGATAGACTCAAAAATTGCTCTATTACATCTAATAAATTTTCCATTTTATCACCTTGGGAGCAAGTCAGGAATCGTATAAACAGCTTCCCGATTCTTAGAATAATAATATTTTGCACGCATGTATTTAGCAGCGTAATCTTCATCTTTCAACTTTGTAGCAAAAGCTGTCTCTTTCTCCTTTTCCTCACTTAAGGTTTGATACTGAGTTTGCAAGTCTGATAACTGTTGACGTCTTTGGAGTAATTGGTGATAACTTTGAGCAAGATTATAAGTTGGTAAAATGAACAATAAAATCATCAAAATAAGAACCCAACCCATGAAACGATTACGTTTTTGTCGTTCTTTCATCAGATAGCGACGACGTTGGTGTTCATTTTGAATAAAAGAATTATTCAATTGTACGATATTTTTAGACATTTTCTTCTACCCGTGTTTCACTGATAATTTCATACATGCCTGCTGCATCTTCTTTTTTTGTACTATCTTTCATCTCCAGTACTTTTACAAGTAGCAACTTATTTCCAAATCGAATTTCAACTTGGTCATTAACTTTCAAATCCGTTGAACTTTTTGCCAAGATTCCATTTACCTTGATTCTACCTTTATCTGCTACTTCTTTTGCGACTGTACGACGCTTGATAATTCTTGATACTTTTAAATATTTGTCTAATCTCATTTTTATTACCTCAAATTATTATTGTACCATTTTTATCCCTTTTATAGAAGAAAAATGTTAAAGGGAAATTGCTTCCTTTGATTCTTTTATCTCTAATAAACTTTCTCCAAAAATGAGCAGACCTTCTAAAATTTCATAGTCCTTCTTGTTTCGGATGTCAAATACAACTTCCATTAATCCCTTATTCTCAGTTATGGCTGCTTTTAAATTCGTTGCAGATAAAGATTTAAAATAATCTTGAGCCAAAAACAATCGCTGAGTGACTTTTTCAAATTGTACTGTAATCTTATTATCTTTTCTTTCCACACGTTGAACAAAGACCTTGTCAAGATAAGACTTAACCAAACCAATCTCTAAAAGATAGGCTACCACGTCTGGGTACTCTCCAAAGCGGTCCATCAACTCTTCTTGTAACTCTTCATAGTTGGCACGGTTGTCAATTTGACGAATTTTCTTGTAAATTTCAATCTTATGTCGTTGATCAGAAATATAGGTATCAGGAAGATAGGCATCAATTTGTAAAATCAACTCAGCATTCCCTTTGGTTCTTGTGTTCCCATTACCATGTCGTTTAGCAATAGCTTCCTCCAATAATTGCGAATACAATTCAAAACCAACAGAATCAATGAAACCAGACTGGGATTTTCCTAAAAGATTTCCTGCTCCACGAATCGAAAGATCTCGCATTGCAATCTTAAATCCAGAGCCCAATTCTGTAAATCCTTTAATCGCTTCTAATCTCTTCTCGGAGACTTCACTGATTGATTTTTCTGGACGATACATGAGATAGGCATAAGCAATACGATTACTACGACCGACTCTTCCTCTTAACTGATACAAGGTTGACAAGCCCATATGATCCGCATTTTCAATAAATAAAGTATTGGCATTTGGAATGTCCACTCCTGTCTCAATAATGGTAGTTGTCACCAAAATATCATACTGACCTTCAATGAAATCCAGTAGAGTATTTTCTAACTGAATCTCACTCATTTGCCCATGAACATACCCAATCGAAGCCTCTGGAATCAACTCCTGTAATTCTGAAACCTTCTGGTCAATTGTGTCAACTTTATTGTAAAGATAGTAAATTTGACCTCCACGTTCCATTTCACGCAATACAGCATCACGAATCACACTATCATTCTTTTCTAAAACATAGGTTTGCACTGGATAACGATTAGTCGGCGGAGTTTCAATAACAGACAAATCTCTGATTCCCAACATAGACATGTGAAGGGTACGAGGAATTGGCGTTGCTGTCAAGGTCAGGACATCTACTTGTTTTTTCAGTTCTTTCAAGGTTTCCTTATGCTTGACACCAAATCGCTGTTCCTCATCAATAATCATCAAGCCCAAATCAGCAAACACAACATCTTTTGACAAAACACGATGGGTTCCAATCAAAATATCAACTTGACCGTTTTTCAATTTTTCAAGTGTTTCAATCTGCTCTTTTTTACTTCTAAAGCGACTCAATACATCAATATTAACTGCAAAATTTTGGAATCGTTCCTTAAAATTCGTATAGTGCTGTTGCGCTAAAACCGTCGTCGGAACTAAGACGACAACCTGTTTGTGATCATTGACTGCCTTAAAGGCTGCACGCATAGCAACTTCAGTCTTTCCAAAACCAACATCCCCAACTAAAAGTCGATCCATTGGCTGAGAAGCCTGCATATCTCTCTTGATTTCCTCAACACTACGAAGTTGATCATCCGTTTCAACATAAGGGAAGGCATCATCAAAAGCATGTTGATCCTCATCATCAGCTGAGAAAGCAAAACCCTTCAACTGGCTGCGCTCAGAATAAAGTTTGATTAAATCGTCAGCTATATCCTCTACCTGGTTCTTAACTTTTTGCTTGGCTTTTTTGAAATGACCGTCATTTAATTTATTGAGTTTAGGAGCTTTACCGTCACTTGAAACGTATTTGGAAAGTAGATGAATCTGTTCCACTGGGATAGAGATTTGATCCCCGTTTTGGTATTGAACACTGACATAATCACGGTGAATCCCTTTGATTTCAATTGTTTCAATCCCTAGATATTGACCAATTCCATGGATATGGTGAACAACGTAATCTCCTTTTTCAAGTTCATTGTAATCTTTTAATCTCTCTGCGTTTGAAACATGTTGTCTTCGAAAACGACGTTTCAATTTCTTTTGAAAAATCTCATGTTCAGTTATCAATAAAACCTTTTCATCTACAAAATGAAAACCATGTCTGAGATTACCCTCAATTAAGTTTACAGATTCTTTACAAATACTTGACTTATCTCTGGAATCCAATTTAATCTGGTATTCCTCTAAAACATCCTCCAATGTTTTACTTCCCATTGAATTGCTAGACTGCAGGATAATAGTATAATTCATTTTTTTGTATCGCTCAATTTCTTCTTTTAGAAAAGAAAATTGATTGAAAAACTCTTGCATGGGATATTGATTAAATTGATAAATTTGATCAAACTTGAGATTTCCTAAACCCTTTTGCAGATTAGAGAAAAAGGTAACCGGACTCTGTTTTTTATAGATTTGCTCTGTATCAGCAAAATACTGCATCTCAGAAAATGCTTTACTGTTCTGTAACTCTTCTGTAAAGTATTGTGCTAACTCCCTTTCAAAGACTTCATACTGATTCATCAATTTCTGATAATCATCAAAGAATACTGGGGTATCTTTTTCAATATAGTCAAAAACAGTCCATGTCTTGTCATAACACAAAGATAAAAATTTCCTTGAATCAGAATGAATTTGTTTTTGGTAAAAACTTGAAAAAATTTCTTCTAAGTATGACTTTAAAATTGGTGATAAGGTCTTTGAAATTTGCTTTTCTAAAGCTGACTGACCTCGTTGATAATCCTTTTCTCTCAAAAGCATATCACTAGCTGGAAAGATAGTGAGTTCTGTCTGATTTTCTTTCGATAATTGTGTTTCTACTTCAAATGACCTGATACCATCAATTTCATCACCAAAAAACTCAATTCGGCAAGGTTCTAACTGGGATATTTCAAAAATATCTAAAATATCTCCTCGTATACTAAACTCTCCCTGAGTTTGTACTTGCGTAACTTTTCGATAGCCAATTTCCTTTAACTGATGCATAAGCGCGTGTTGGTCATATTCTTCACCGACTGTTATTTTTACAATACTATCTTTGAATACATTTGGAGACGGTAAAATCAATCGACTTGCTGCAATATTACAAACTAAAATCCCTTTCTTAGATGAATCAGTCAAAAAACGCAAGGCTTCAACCCGTGAAATGATTTTTTCTTGTGAAGACATCAAAAACTCGACCATAGGGGAGTCATCTACCAAAAATGGATAGACAAGTTTCTCACCCAAGATAGAGATAAGATCACTAACAAGTCCTTCTGCTTCTCCATAAGTTGACGTCAACAACACAATCTTATCTTCTTTTTCTATACTACTTGCAATTGCAAGAGCCTTAGTAGACGTTGATAAACCTAGTATTAGTTGTCTTTTCTTATCTGTCAGATTTTGATGCCATTTTTTTATCTGATCATTTTCTGAGAATAAATCTAATAAGGTTACCATTTATCCGTTATACCTCTGCATCGTTTTTTCAAAGTTTTTCTCTTGTAAATAGTAGTTTACAGAATCGTCAACTTTGTCAATAGACTGTAAAATACCGATATAATCATCCTTGTCAAACTTACTCAAAACATGGTTAACAACTGACATTCCATTTTTAGGTCTTCCGATTCCAATCTTAACACGATTAAAGTTTTGGGTTCCAATATGTTGAATAATAGACTTGATACCATTATGACCACCTGCTGAACCCTTTGCTCTTAAACGAATTTTCCCAACTTCCATGTCAAGGTCATCGTAAATAACGAGTAAATCTTCAATATCCAAACCATAGTAAGTCAATAAAGCATGAACTGCTTTTCCACTTTCATTCATAAATGTCGTTGGTTTGACAAGATAAATTTTTTCTCCATTTAGGAAAAAGGATGCTAGATCAGCTTGAAATATCTTATCATGTGTAAAAGTGACATTCTGTTTCTTCACTAGTTGGTCAATCAACATAAAGCCAACATTGTGTTTTGTTTCAAAATATTTATCCCCTGGATTTCCTAATCCTACAAGTAATTTGGTCATTTGTTTTTCCTTTCAAAAGCCAAAAGGGTTGGAATTTTTTTTCCAACCTAAGTGACACTATTCATTAATTTTTTTAGACATTAAAGCGGAATTCCATAATATCGCCATCTTGAACGATATATTCTTTACCTTCTTCACGCAAGCGCCCAGCTTCTTTTACGGCCTTTTCAGATCCATATTTCACTAGATCCTCATATGACATGGTTACTGCACGAATAAATCCTTTTTCAAAGTCTGAGTGGATAATACCAGCTGCTTGAGGAGCCTTCATACCACGTTTGAAGGTCCAAGCGCGAACTTCTTTTTCACCAGCTGTGAAGTAAGTTCCCAGTCCAAGCAAGTGGTAAGCTGCACGAGTCAACTTGTCAACTCCTGATTCTGTCAACCCAAGTGCTTCAAGAAACTCTTGCTTGTCCTCTTCGTCTAACTCAGAAATTTCTTCCTCAGCACGCGCAGAAATAACGACTACTTCAGCATTTTCTGTCGCTGCAAATTCACGAATTTGTTTAACATAGTCGATAGATTCAGGATCTGAAACAACATCCTCGTCCACATTGGCAACATAGAGCACTGGTTTAGTCGTCAAAAGGAAGAGACCTTTGACAACCTTTTGTTCTTCATCTGTAAATTCGATTGTACGAGCTGATTTCCCATCTTCAAGGACTGGTTTAATCTTTTGAAGAACATTGAATTCTTCTACAGATTCTTTATCTTTTTGCGTACGTGCCATCTTTTCTACACGCGCATAACGCTTATTAACTGACTCTAAGTCAGCAAGAATCAATTCTAGGTTAATGGTGTCAATATCCGCAAGTGGATCCACAAAGGTATCTTCACGTCCTTGCTCGCGCATGACATTTTCATCATCAAAAGCACGAACTACGTGAACAATCGCATCTACTTCACGGATATTGGCCAAAAATTTATTTCCTAGCCCTTCTCCTTTTGAAGCTCCTTTTACAATTCCTGCGATATCTGTAAATTCAAATGTTGTTGGAACTGTCTTTTTAGGAGTAATCATTTCCGTCAATTTTTGGAGGCGTTCATCAGGAACTTCTACCATTCCAACGTTTGGATCAATCGTCGCAAATGGGTAGTTTGCTGCCTCTGCTCCTGCTTTTGTAATTGCATTAAATAGTGTTGATTTACCAACGTTTGGCAAACCAACGATACCTGCTGTTAAAGCCATATTTTCTCATTCTCCGTTTTCATTTCAATCCATAATATTATAACACAAAAAGGGAAAACTTGCTAACCCTCTAACTGAGGGGTTTCAGTCAATAATTTTATTCATTTTTCGATCAAAATCATAGCGCCCCATCATGACAACATGGTCACAATTGCTACATTTAATTTTGATATCTGCTCCTACACGTGTAATTTCCCAACGATTGGCCTTTTTACCTGTTGACTTGATGGTGCAAGCATGTGGTTTTTTCATTTCAACAAAATTTCCAACTTGATACATACTACTCTCCTTTTCTTTTTCGATTATATCATAAAAGAGGCGAGCCATGCTCAACCTCTTTCACTTAATTTGTACGAACTGGTGTAATGAGCTGCATGAAGTCTTCATCAGTGTCTGCTGGCACAAGAGTAAATGGACGAACAGCTGAGATAAAGCTAATGGTCACCTTTTCGCTATTTAAAGCCTTAAGAGAATCAATCAAGTAAGTTGGGTTGAAACTAATAGTCAAATCTTCACCAGTCACCTGATCAGTATCGATTTCTTCGTTTACTTTACCAACTTCTGGAGAATGAACATGGGCGCTAACAATACCACCTTTAATTTCAAGCTTCACAGTACCATTTTGAGTCGCACTTGATAAAAGGCGAGCACGCTCCATTGACTGACGTAAGTTTACCACATCAAAAGTAATAGTAGTGTTAAAGTCTGTCGGAATCAAGCGATCTGTATCAGGATAGTTACCTTCTAACAAACGAGTATAGAAGCTAATATTTTCGCTTCTAAAGAGGATTTGATTGTTGGCAAAGAAAATCTCTACAGTTTCAATATCGTCTGTAAATACTGCTGAAAATTCGCGTAGAGAACGGCTAGGAATGACGACATCAAAATCATCACTATTTTTTTCAAGAGTCAATTTTTTCTGGCTTAGACGATGAGAGTCTGTTGCAACTGTTTTTAACTCTTTGTGTTGGCTCAATACAAAATGAACACCTGTTAAAATTGGACGACTTTCTTGTGTACTTGCAGCAAAAGCTGTTTCATTGATAATTTTCTTAAGTAATTTTGTTTCAAGAACCAAAGGAGTGCTTGCTGAAATTTCTTGGATTCGTGGATATTGCTCGCTATCTTTTCCTTTTAGGGTAATTTCTGATTTGCCACTAGTTAAAACAATTTGGTTTTGTTCAATTTCTTTAAAATCAAGAGTCACATCAGGTAGACTAGATACCACATTGATGAAGAAAGAAGCTTCAAGAAGGATCGAACCTAAAGAAGTAATTAACAAACCAGCATCTTCATTTTTTTGAGAAATAAAATTTTCAATTGAAATTTGACCATTTGAACCAATTAAAGTAACACCTTCATTGGTTACGTCAATTTTTACGGTTGATAAAATAGGAATGGCATTTTTAGAGCTAATAGCTCTCTTAGTAGTATTTAAGGCTTGTAGAAATAAATTTTTATTAATTGAAAAATGAATCATGGATTCTCCTTTATTTATTTTTAGTATTAGAAGGATAATAGTAATAATAGAGTCTGTGAAATCTGTGGAAAACAGACTTTAAACAAGTCATATCAAGTTTTTGGGCTTGTTTAAAAAATGTGGATAAAAAAGATAATAAAGTAAAAGTTATCCACAAGTTATTTGATTTTCTTTTTGATTGATTCAATTTCTAAACGTAAATTATCGTCTTCATCAATCAAAGATTTAATTTTGGCATGGGCATGAATGACTGTTGTGTGATCTTTACCACCAAATTCCTTCCCAATTTTTGGAAGACTATTATCTGTTAGTTCTCTAGATAAATACATGGCTACTTGACGGGCTAACACAATATTTTGAAGGCGTCTGCTTCCCTTCATTTCTTTGACGCTGACACCATAAAAGTTACCAACTTCATTTTGGATTTTATCAATTGGGATGACGAGCATTTGGCTAACATCTTGTTTGCGTGCCCTAATAGCCTCTGCAGCGATATCGATAGTGATATCCTTAATCTTCTTCACTCGGGCGATTAAAGTGATGTCGTTGATTGCTCCTTCAAGTTCTCGGACGTTTGAATCAAATTGACCAGCTAGGTATTCTAGGGTATCACTTTGGAAATGGTAGTCTAAATGCTCTGTTTTGCTTTGTAAAATGGCAATACGTGTCTCAAAGTCAGGTGGTGTGATATTTTGCGTCAAGCCCCAGCTAAAGCGCGTGACAAGTCTTTCTTCAAGGCCCTCTAAGTGTTTAGGGCTACGATCACTAGTCAGAACAATTTGTTTTTGATTGTTATGGAGAACATTGAAAGTATTGAAAAATTCTTCCTGAGTGGCAACTTTTTTTCCACTCAGCGATTGAATATCATCAATTAACAAGAGATCGAGGCTACGGTAGGTTTTTTTGAACTTATCCATTTCACCCAGTCTCAGATGTTCAAGAAAGTCGTTTATAAAGCTTTCAGCAGGAATGTACTTCACACGCGCATCAGGAATATTTTTCAAAATCTCATTCCCAATGGCATTGAGTAAGTGAGTCTTACCAAGCCCAGGTCCTCCATAGATAAAAAGAGGATTATAGGTCAAGGCCAAATCTTCAGAGACAGCCAGGGCGGCTGATACTGCCCAAACATTTCCATCCCCTTGGATAAAATTATCAAAGGTATACTTTTCTTTTAATCCAGTATCCGAATAAGGAATAGATGCTAACTTTGGACTATAGTCATAGAGAGTTGAATTTGGAGCTTCTTCAACTTGTGGGATAATCGTATCTTGAGGCTTGGTGAAAATATAGTGGGGAGTTATTTCAGCATCATAAATCTCAAAACCAGCTACTACAATGATATCTTTTAGTTGTTTTTCCCAGACCATTTCCATTTCAGATCGTGGTAAAAATATAGTGGCAACATTTTCTTCTACCTTAATGAGTTCAGCTTGAATAGCATAGAAATCATACATGGAACGAGTTAGTCTTTCTTGTGCAAATTCTAATATACGATTCCAAAATTGTTTTTCTTTCAATCCTTTCTCCTCCTTTACTATTTAAAAGTTTAATGCTAGATTTATTTTACCATAGATAGCAAGAATTTTCCACAAGCTGTGAAAAATAATCCACAATGTTATCAAGTTTTATCCACAGGTTGGGGATAAAATCAGAAACTATTGATTTATGAAGCTTTTTTTTGAAAAAAATAGTGGATAACCTTGTGAGATAAAAAAATAAAAGAACAGCCTTATTTCAGGCTGTTGATAATTCTACTGTATTCTTCTTGATTTGAAAAAGAAATAATGATTTTTCCACTGTCTTTTTTAGACAGTTTGATTTCTACATCTAATCCGAGTAGTTTTTTTAACTGTTCTTCTTCATTTTGTATGAAATGATTCGTTTTTTGAAGTTTCTTTTGTTTTTTCTCTGTCAGAAGAGCTTCTAATTTCCTTACAGAAATGTCTTCACATATAATCCGTTGAAAGAAATAGTCTTGTTGTTCCTTATTTAACCCAACTAGAGAACGCGCATGGGCTTGTGATAGTTGGCCATTTTCTACTTCTGAAAGGATCTGTTCTGGCAAGGACAGCAAGCGAATAGAGTTGCTGATATAAGGACGAGACTTGCCCATTTTATCTGCAATTTCAGCATGGGTAAATCCTTTCTCTACAAGAGATTCATAGGCGCGTGCTTCTTCTATTGGATTTAAATTTTCTCTCTGTAAATTTTCAATGATAGATTGGATCATCATCTCTTGATCTGAAAGCTGCTTAACAACAGCTGGGATATACCTTAGACCAGCTAAAAGTGAAGCCCGATAGCGTCTCTCTCCTGCAAGGATTTCATAACCAATAACAGGAGATTGACGAACAATAATCGGTTGAATGACCCCATTTTCTTTGATAGACTGTGCTAGTTCATGTAGTTTTTCTCCATCAAATTCTTTTCGAGGTTGATAGGGATTTTTCTGTATATCTGTGATAGAAATCATTTCAAATTTTTCCATGATTCTACACTAACACATCTTTTATCTTATGTAAAGCTTTCTTTACATAGATGTCAATTAAGATTCTAAATCACCTGAACTCTTGTCAAGTTTAATAGATGTAGTTTCTTCTTTACCGTTACGATAGTAAGTTATTTTAATGGTATCTCCGATAGAATGATTGTAAAGAGCACTTTGTAAGTCTGTTGATGAAGCAATTTCCTTGTCATCTACTTTTGTAATAACATCGTATTTTTCAAGGTGACCATTGGCAGGCATATTACTTTGCACAGAACGAACAACTACACCAGATGTTACATTGCTTGGAATATTCAGTCTTCTAATATCACTTGTATTAATATTTGAGAGATTGACCATTTGAATTCCCAAAGCTGGACGAGTAACTTTTCCGTTCTTTTCCAACTGTTCAATAATATTGATAGCATCATTTGCAGGGATTGCAAAACCAAGACCTTCTACAGATGTTCCTCCATTTGTGGCAATTTTACTTGAGGTAATTCCGATAACCTGTCCTTGAATATTGATTAGTGGGCCACCAGAGTTACCTGGGTTAATAGCAGTATCAGTTTGGATGGCTTTTGTAGAAATGGCTTGTCCATCTTCAGATTTTAAAGATACATTTCGATTAAGACTAGATACGATACCTTGAGTGACAGTATTAGCATATTCAGAACCCAATGGGCTACCAATAGCAATGGCAGTTTCTCCTACGGTTAACTTGCTAGAATCACCAAACTCAGCTACTGTTGTCACTTTTTCTGAAGAGATTTTGACGACAGCAATATCAGAGAAAGTGTCCGCTCCGACAATTTCTCCGGGTACTTTAGTTCCATCTGACAAACGAATATCTACTTTGCTGGCGCCATTTATAACGTGATTATTGGTGACGATGTAAGCTTCTTTATCATTCTTCTTATAAATAACCCCAGATCCTTCACTAGAGATTTGCTGAGAATCTGTATCAGTATCATCATTACCAAATACGCTATTTTGTCTATTTGCTGAATAAGTAATAACAGAAACAACGGCATCTTTTACTTTGTTAACAGCCTGTGTTGTTGAATTTTCATTCTTATAGGCAGTCTGTGTAATAGTACTATTGTTGTTAGAGGTACTTACAGTACTTTTTTGAGTTAGTTGATTTATTGAAAAGCTACCCAAGGCTCCACTAATAAAGCTAATGACGATAACGACTAATAATTGAAACCATTTTTTGTAAAATGTTTTTAGATGTTTCATATTTGCCTCCATTTTTTTGAAATTACTGAAAGTATAAACTGACTAGCTTAATTATAACTTAAACACAAAAGTTTTTCACAGATTGTGGATAACTTTTAAAAATCTGTGGTTTTCTCGGTTAAAATTAAGCTTTTATTTTGTGAATAAGATGTGAAAAAATAAAGAATATGTTAGAATAGAGTCATGAAAATTAAAGTTGTAACAGTTGGGAAACTGAAAGAAAAGTATTTAAAAGATGGTATCGCAGAGTATTCAAAACGAATTTCTCGATTTGCTAAGCTTGAAATGATTGAGTTGGCAGATGAAAAAACACCAGATAGGGCTAGTGAGTCAGAAAATCAAAAGATTTTAGAAATAGAAGGTCAGAGAATTTTATCAAAAGTTGGTGATCGTGATTTTGTTATTGTGTTAGCTATCGAAGGGAAAATGTTCTCCTCGGAAGAATTTAGTAAGCAGTTAGAAGAAGCTTCCATAAAAGGATTTTCTACTCTTACCTTTATTATTGGAGGGAGTCTGGGATTAGCACAGGATGTAAAAAAGAGAGCTAATCTTTCTGTCAGTTTTGGTCGTTTAACCTTGCCCCATCAGTTAATGAGATTGGTTCTTGCTGAACAAATTTATCGCGCTTTTACGATTCAGCAAGGATCCCCCTATCATAAATAGAAAATTGACTTTTAATTGAATTTTTGGTAGAATAATTGTATTAGGTCTCATAGCTCAGCTGGATAGAGCATTCGCCTTCTAAGCGAACGGTCGCAGGTTCGAATCCTGCTGGGATCAATATAGTAGCAAAGCTGGGAATTTTCCCGGCTTTTTTCTTAAAAAAGTACACTTGGGGAGAAAAAAATGACAGTTGAGAGAATTTTATCTAAAACGAAATTCCATTTTGTATAATAGTTTTTGTAAGTTAGTTTACAAGAAAAAAACATTAAGGAGATTTTATTATGAAAAACACAGTTAATTTAGATAAGTTTGTAGAATTGAAGGAAAAAGACTTGCAAAATATTCAAGGTGGGGAGATGAGGAAAATGAATGAAAAGTCCTTTAATTTCTTTAATATCTTTAGAAGAAGATAAAGGAGTAGCATAATGGATTTTTTCTTATTAGTAGATTTGATATTATATTTTTTAATTATTAGTCATAGTTACCGTTTAATTTGTAAAGGTCAAATAAATAGAAAAGAATTCTTCGTTTTTGGTGCTTATACATTACTAACAGACACAGTATTTGATTTTCCTTTCTATCTTCTAAATTTAGATGGGTTAGGGATTGAAACATTTTTATTTCCTTTATTCTTATATTCCTATATTCCTATTTTCGATGGATGAAACAGTATGAGAGGGATAGAGGACTATTTCTAAGTTTACTACTATCTCTTTTATATGAGAGCACTCATAACTTTTTGTCCGTAACGTTCTCCTCTATAACAGGAGACAATTTTGTTTTACAATATTATGGCCTATTCTTTTCCGTTGTAACGGTGTTGACTTATGTTGTTATCTTAAAAATCATTCATTATTTCCATTTGGAACTAGCCTATTTTGACAAGGACTACCTTTATCCCTTCTTGAAAAAAGTATTTTTTGCTTTACTACTGCTCCATACTGCATCTTTCGTTTCAGATATGGTAAGTACGGTTAAACATTTGAATAGTTTTGGAAGTATTTTGTCATCTATTGTTTTTATCTCTCTACTTTTGACCTTCTTTGCAATGAATTCGCATAAAGAACAAATGGAAAAAGAGATTGCTTTAAAGCAGAAGAAATTTGAACAGAAACATTTACAGAATTACACAGATGAAATTGTCGGTCTGTATAATGAAATCCGTGGTTTTCGACATGACTATGCTGGAATGCTTGTCAGCATGCAGATGGCAATTGACAGTGGTGATTTACAGGAAATTGACAGAGTTTACAATGAAGTTTTGGTCAAAGCCAATCATAAACTGCGTTCAGATAAGTATACTTACTTTGATTTGAACAACATAGAAGATTCAGCTTTACGAAGTTTGGTTGCTCAGTCCATTGTCTATGCTCGAAATAATGGTGTAGAGTTTACACTGGAAGTAAAAGATACGATTACCAAGCTCCCAATTGAACTATTGGATTTGGTTCGTATCATGAGCGTTTTATTGAACAATGCTGTTGAAGGTTCAGCTGATAGCTATAAAAAGCAGATGGAAGTAGCAGTTATTAAGATGGAAACTGAAACAGTTATTGTGATTCAGAATTCATGTAAAATGACGATGACTCCTTCAGGAGATCTATTTGCATTAGGATTCTCTACTAAGGGAAGAAATCGAGGAGTCGGATTAAATAATGTGAAAGAACTACTAGATAAGTACAACAATATTATTTTAGAAACAGAGATGGAAGGCAGTACATTTAGACAAATCATTAGATTTAAGAGGGAATTTGAATGAAAGTTTTAATTTTAGAGGATGTTATTGAACATCAAGTGAGACTAGAAAGAATATTGGATGAAATTTCGAAAGAATCGAATATTCCAATATCATACAAGACAACGGGAAAAGTCCGTGAATTTGAAGAATACATTGAAAATGATGAAGTAAATCAGCTTTATTTCCTAGATATCGATATTCATGGAATTGAGAAAAAAGGATTTGAAGTTGCTCAGCTCATTCGTCATTACAATCCTTACGCTATTATCGTCTTTATCACCAGTCGATCAGAGTTTGCGACTCTAACCTATAAATACCAGGTATCAGCTCTAGATTTTGTTGATAAGGATATTAATGATGAGATGTTTAAGAAGAGAATTGAGCAAAATATATTCTACACGAAGAGTATGTTGCTTGAAAATGAAGATGTTGTAGATTATTTTGATTACAATTACAAGGGAAATGATTTAAAAATTCCTTACCATGATATTTTGTATATTGAAACGACAGGTGTCTCTCATAAATTACGCATTATTGGTAAGAATTTTGCCAAAGAATTTTACGGTACCATGACAGATATTCAGGAAAAGGATAAACATACCCAACGATTTTATTCCCCTCATAAGTCATTTTTAGTAAATATAGGCAATATCAGAGAAATTGACCGAAAGAATCTAGAAGTTGTTTTCTATGAAGATCATCGCTGTCCTATTTCAAGGTTAAAAATTAGAAAGTTAAAAGATATTTTAGAGAAAAAATCTCAAAAGTGATTGACAATTAGTAAGAAATTGATATAATGGTTATATCTGCTACAGATAGAAGGTCCGTTGGTCAAGGGGTTAAGACACCGCCTTTTCACGGCGGTAACACGGGTTCGAATCCCGTACGGACTATTTTATCCGCCATAGCTCAGTTGGTAGTAGCGCATGACTGTTAATCATGATGTCGTAGGTTCGAGTCCTACTGGCGGAGTATAGATAAAAGGGAACACAGTGTTGTTCCCTTTTTTGCATCAATTCGTATCACCAAGTATCTTCATGAGGAAGTCTGTTATTTCTTGAGGACTTTCTTTTTTTCCATGTGCAATCCAAGTTTGACAGACACCAAAAAGTGCGTGAGTTAGATAGATGCTACTATATTCTAATTCAGTGGAATTGAGATTCAGTTGCATAAATCGCTTTTGTAAATCTGTACTGAGCATGATATGAAGTTTATTTCGTAAGAAATTTTGGATTTCTTTGGTCCCATTTTCAGAAAGAAGGGCAGCCAGAAGCGGTTCTGACTCTAGATATTCAAATACTTCTAGAATAGCATCTCTTTTGTGATGAGCATGTTTTTGAAAAATATATTCAAATGTATGGAATAATTTGCTTTGATAGTGCTCAATCATATCATACTTATCCTTATAGTGAGTATAGAAGCTGGAACGACTAATTCCGGCTTTTTCTGCTAGCTTGATAGTAGAAATTTGATCAAATGGTTGTTCCATTAGTAATTGTACCATAGCATTTTCAATAGTTCGCTTTGTTTTTAAGCGTTTGTTACTTTCTTGCATATTTCCTCCTTGTAAACAAATTAGACTATATGTCTAAAAATGGATTTTTTATCTTGTAATTTAGATTTTTTAATGTATAATCTATTATATCAAAATTTTAGACAATATGTTTAAAAAAGGAGAAACTATGTTTAAAGAATGGAAAGCAATTTTTAAAAAACCAACCTTTATTATTGTCATGATAGGGATTTCTCTTATTCCAGCTCTGTACAATATCATATTTTTGTCATCAATGTGGGATCCATATGGGCAATTGTCTGACTTACCTGTGGCAGTTGTCAATAATGATAAAGAGGCTTCCTATAATTATAATACTATGACAATAGGAAAAGACATGGTGTACAATTTAAAAGAAAATAAAACCTTGGATTTTCATTTTGTAGATGAAGAAGAAGGTAAGAAGGGTCTAGAAAATGGCGATTACTATATGGTAGTAACTTTACCAAGTGATTTATCTGAAAAAGCAGCTTCTATTTTAACGGATAATCCAGAGCAAATGCAAGTAGATTATCAGACTTCAAGTGGTCATAGCTTTATTGCCAGCAAGATGAGTGATTCTGCTATGACACAATTAAAGCAGAGTGTTTCTACCAATGTAACCGAGACCTATACTAAAGCTTTATTTAACAAAATGGTCGATTTAAAGGATGGTATGAGTCAAGCAGCTTCTGGTAGTAAAAAATTAACTGATGGAGCGAATCAGTTAGTGGCAGGAAGTCAAACATTAACTACCAACCTACACTCTTTAGCAGCTTCAAGTTTAACATTTTCAAATGGAACGGAGCAGTTTACTAAAGGATTATCTGCTTATGTTTCTGGTGTCGAACAACTTCATCTTGGCTTAAGAAATTTTAATAGTGGTTTAGTTACATATACTGGTGCAGTGAGTCAATTAGATAACGGATTAGGTCAATTATCTTCTAAAAGTCCTGAATTAGTAAGGGGAATCAATCAGTTATATACTGGTGTAGAATCCTATACTGGCGGTGTTTCTCAGCTTAATGCTGGTCTTAATCAATTTTCATCTGGTGTTAGTGTTTATACAAACGGAGTGGGAAGTCTTGCAACAGGTGCTAATCAGTTATCTAATCAATCAGCTACACTTCGAATGGGTATGGAGCAATTAAGTGAAGGGATTCAACAACTTTCTAGCAAGTTAGATGCTTCGTCTGAGCAAAAAGATCAAATTAATCAATTATCTTCTGGTCTGAATCAGTTAAATCAAGCCATTCAAAATATTGATGTTGGAGATACAAAACAATTAGATTCTGTTTTATCAAGTATAGTATCTCTTTCTAATCAAATGTTAGCAAGTGCTCAGTCTGATAAAGCGACTACATTAGCCAATATTCAATCGACAGCAGCTTATCAATCTTTGACAAGTGAGCAACAAGCTGAAATAAGTGCTTCTGTATCTCAAAATTCGACTGATAGTATTCAATCGGCTCAGTCAATTGTAGCTTTAGTTAAAGGTTTACAGGGAAGTTTAGAAAACTTACAAAATCAATCTTCTAATCTTTCGATTTTAAAAAATCAAGCTAATCAAGTATTACCGATTGCTTCTACTTCTTTGACAGGATTGTCAAGTGGATTAACAGAGATACAAGGAGCTGTTACTAGCAAATTAGTTCCTGACAGTCAGTCGATTGCATTAGGTGTAAAGGTATATACTACAGGTGTTGATAAAGTTTCTCAAGGCGCAAGTAAACTAAGTGAAAAGAATTCCACCTTGACAGGTAGTTTGGATCAACTAGTTTCAGGCTCAACTACCTTGACACAAAAATCATCTAACTTGACAGCAGGAGTTGGTCAATTAGTTGAAAAAACTCCAGAATTAGTGTCTGGTATTGAAAAATTATCAACTGGCTCCAGTCAATTGAATCAAAAGAGTCAAGAATTGATAGCAGGAGTTGATAAATTGCAGTCAGGATCTAGCCAACTAGCTGACAAATCCAGTCAGTTAATTTCAGGTGCTTCTCAATTAGAAAGTGGAGCTAATAAATTGGCAGATGGATCTGGGAAACTTGCAGAAGGTGGAACAAAGTTAACTTCTGGATTGGAAGGTTTACAGACAGGAGTTGCTTCTTTGGGACAAGGACTAGGTAATGCTAGTGATCAACTTAAATCAGCATCAACGGAATCTAAAAATGCAGAGATTTTGTCAAATCCACTCAATCTTTCCAAAACAGACAATGACCAAGTTCCTGTAAATGGAATCGCAATGGCTCCTTATATGATATCAGTTGCTCTTTTTGTTGTAGCAATATCAACGAATATGATCTTTGCTAAGTTGCCTTCAGGGCGTCATCCAGAGAGCCGTTGGGCTTGGTTGAAATCTCGAGCTGAAATAAATGGTATTATAGCTGTTTTAGCAGGAATTTTGGTATATGGAGGAGTTCATCTTATTGGTCTAACTGCAAATCATGAAATGAGAACATTTACTCTCATTATCCTAACAAGTTTAGCATTCATGTCTATGGTGACTGCTTTAACAACATGGAATAGCCGTATAGGAGCTTTCTTCTCGCTTATTTTGCTTTTATTACAGTTAGCATCAAGTGCAGGTACCTATCCACTTGCTTTGACAAATGATTTCTTTAGAGCTATTAATCCTTGGTTACCAATGAGTTATTCGGTTTCTGGATTACGACAAACAATCTCTATGACAGGAAATATTCATCAACAAGTCATTTTCCTTGCTGTGATACTAGCCCTATTTACTGGTTTAGGTATGCTAGCCTATCAACCTAAGAAAATGGAAGAAGATTAAAAAAAAATCGACCAACTGGTCGATTTTTTTATGTCTTAGATGACTTTCGTTTATGATTATAGATTCCAAATAGTAAAAGAGAAGTAAAGGAACAGATTGCTCCAACAACAAACCCATTAGGAATGAAGGAAAGTGTAATAGTTCCTTTTCCCTTAGGAACGTCAACTTTTATAAAACCAGTTTGAGCTTGTTTAATTTCTATTTTTTTACCATCTTGGTAGGCAGACCAGCCTTTGTCATAAGGAATGGTGAAGAAAATGGACGTATCTCGTTTAACATCATATGTAGCAAAGATCTTGTTTTTAGAAGTTGATATTGTGACAGGTTGTTCTTTAATTTTTTGAATTGCCTCGGTGAATGTTTTGGTATCTAAACGATAGAAGGTAGGAGATTCAAATGATACTTGTGAATTTCCAGGGAAACTAACATTGATATTGAAAGTTTTTTTCTCTTTTGTATAGCCTAGATTAAAGAAGGAGAAGACATTATCAGTTGTAAAAGTTTTCTTTTCTCCATTTACAAGGATGTCAACCTTTTTTTGTTTGTCATTAGAAAAGTGAAGGTTTGTGAAAGAAAGATAAACTTGGCTGTTTTCTGGCACTTCAATTTGATACTGGATTGCTGCATCTTCATTTGAAGAACTTGTAACAGTAATCAAATCATCAGTATTCTCTGTTTTTTCATAGGGTATTGGAGAAAAATAATCAAAATTGACGTCAGCAAGTTGATTTAAAAACGAGGTCTGATTATCTAGAGTGTGTTCAGTGAACTTGACATCATTGTAAACAGATTGACTAGCAAAGGCAATCGGAAGAGAGAATTGATTTTCATATATGGTAAGATTATCTTTTTGATATACATCTTGGAATCCATACTTATCAATAGGACTGTCTGAGATATTGTACTGGATTCCAAATAAACTATCAGACAAAATACTATTATTTGCATAGCGGAGATTGAGATTAGTTCCAGAGGACTTAAAACCAAGTTTATCTAAAGTAGAGCTTGCTGAACGATTTCGAACAGATGAAAATTGAGAGATTCCATTGTAGTTGAATTTCATACTGTCATTTCCTGTCTGAGTTTGTAGTTTTTCAGTACGTGTAAATGGATCCTCAATATATGTTGAGAAAGATTCCATAGCTGGGATATCTCGATTATAAGCACTTCGAGAAGCAAATCCCCATTCCTTAGCAATTCCGTCTATTTGAGATGAAGTATTTAAACTCATTTCAACCATTATAAATAAAGAGATTAGAATGGCAAATAGATTTACAGAGATAAACTTTTTGATAACTGCAAGGAGTAAGAGAGAATAGACAACAAAAAATTCAATAGTCAGTAGAATATTCAAATCTGTTAAAAAAGAATAATGTGATTTTAGATAGATGGTAGCTAAAAATCCTGTTACTGCAAGAAAAAGTGAAACTAAAAAATTCCAGATTTTAATTTCTCTCAGACGATTTAAGACTTCCGCTGTTGTGTAAATTAACAAGGTAGAAAAAATCCAAGCATAGCGATGTAAAAACATATTTGGAGTATGCATGGCTTGCCAAAATAAATCAAGCGCTTCTATATAAAAGCTTGCAATTAGAAATGTAAAGAAGATTGCATAGATAAGTTTCACGTGAAACTTAATAGATTTCAGCGTAAAAAATAAAATAGTCAAAATAAAGGGAAGTAGTCCAACAAAAATCATTGGAACGGCCCCATACTTTGTTGTGTCAAAGGAACCGATGAATTGCTTAGCAAAGAGATCAAGATACCAGCTACTTTCAGTTTGAAACTTTGTAACTTCAGTCAATTTTTCCCCATGTGTCTGTAAATCAAACAGAGTGGGAAGAGTCATAATCAAGCTAGCCATACCAGCTAAAAAGGAGGTGATTATGAAATCAAGAAAAGATGATTTTCGAGTTTTAAAGTCCCAAGAAATTTGACAGAGATACCAGAAAATAAGAAACAATGCTGTCATATAGCCAAAATAATAGTTTTGGATAAATAAGATTGACAGACTTGTAAAGTATAATGAGAATTTCTTTTCAGTTATAAGCAGGTGTAAACCAGTTATAATTAAAGGAATCAAGATAAAAACATCTAGCCAGGTTTTTATCTCTAATTGACTGACAGAGAAACTCATCAGAGCATAGGAAGTAGATAAAGCTAGTTTTAAAGGCTTAGGAATCGATTGAAATAGTTTATTTAAACTAAAGTAAGTTGACAGTCCAATCAATCCAAATTTTAAGAGAGTTGTCAGATAGACAGCATCTGGCATATTCGTTAGATCAAAAAAGTAAACTAGAGGTGAAAGGAAACTCCCCAAGTAATAACTAGATAGGGCATAGAAATTTAGTCCTAGACCACTTGTAAAGGTGTAAAACAAACTACCATTTCCATGTAGGATATTTCGTAAAGCTACATCAAAAATAACGTATTGATGAAAGCCATCTCCTAATAGAGGAGAGTTGTCGCTATTCCAGTAGATACCTTGAGATAGATATACTCCTATCATAATGATTATGGGAATGATGAAAGAAACAAAATAGGTCCAATATGTTTTAAAAAATAATTTCATGTTACCTCATAAAATGTTAGAAAACTCAGCTGGTTAACCCAACTGAGTTTTGAATTTTTTTAGTCTTTCCAAAGTTCTTTTACTTTTGCTTGTACTTCTGCATTTTCTAGGAATTCATCATAGGTTTCATCGATACGGTCAATGACGCCATTTTTGGACAAGACAATGATATGGTTAGCTAGAGTTTGAATAAACTCGTGGTCATGGCTAGCAAAGATGATTGATTCTTTAAAGTTTTTCAATCCATCATTCAAGCTTGAGATAGATTCCAAGTCCAAGTGATTGGTTGGATCATCAAGTACAAGGACATTTGATTTCAAGAGCATAAGTTTTGAAAGCATGACACGCACTTTTTCTCCCCCTGACAAAACGTTTACAGGTTTGTTAACTTCATCTCCAGAGAAGAGCATACGGCCGAGGAATCCACGTAGGAAAGTATTGTCATCTTCTTCTTTACTTGCGAATTGACGCAACCAATCAAGGATTGACTCTCCCCCTGCAAAATCGGCCGAGTTATCTTTTGGCAAGTAAGAACGGCTAGTAGTTACTCCCCACTTGACAGTTCCTTCATAGTCAATGTCCCCCATGATTGCACGAATTAATGCAGTCGTTTGGATGTCATTTTGTCCAATAAGCGCTGTCTTATCACCTGGACGCAAGATAAAGCTGATATTATCTAAAATAGTCTCACCATCAATCTTTACAGTTAGATTTTCTACTGTCAAGAGATCATTACCAATCTCACGTTCCGCTTTAAAGTTGATAAATGGATATTTACGACTAGATGGTACAATTTCTTCAAGTTCAATCTTATCAAGCATTTTCTTACGTGATGTTGCTTGTCTTGATTTAGAAGCATTAGCAGAGAAACGAGCTACGAATTCTTGCAATTGCTTAATTTTTTCTTCTGCTTTAGCATTACGGTCTGCTAGCAATTTAGCAGCGAGTTCAGAAGATTCCTTCCAGAAGTCATAGTTTCCGACATAGAGTTTGATTTTTCCAAAGTCAAGGTCGGCCATGTGAGTACATACTTTGTTTAAGAAGTGACGGTCGTGGGATACTACGATAACTGTGTTATCAAAGTCAATCAAGAAATCTTCTAACCAAGTAATAGATTGGATATCCAAACCGTTGGTAGGCTCGTCCAAGAGAAGAACATCAGGTTTACCAAAAAGTGCTTTGGCGAGGAGAACTTTTACTTTCTCACCGTTGGCCAATTCGCTCATGTTTTGATAGTGCAATTCTTCTGGAATGTTTAGGTTTTGAAGTAGTTGAGAGGCTTCACTTTCTGCTTCCCAGCCTCCAAGCTCGGCAAACTCTCCTTCAAGTTCGGCAGCACGCACTCCATCCTCATCTGAGAAATCTTCCTTCATGTAGATAGCATCTTTCTCCTTCATGATGCTATAAAGTTTTTCATTTCCCATTATAACGACATCGATGGCACGTTCATCTTCATAGTCAAAGTGATTTTGACGAAGAACAGAGAGACGTTCATCTGGACCAAGAGAGATGTGACCAGTAGTAGGTTCGATATCTCCGGCTAAAATTTTTAAAAAGGTTGATTTTCCGGCACCATTAGCACCGATCAATCCGTAAGTATTTCCTTCTGTAAATTTGATATTGACATCATCAAAAAGTTTGCGATCACTAAAACGTAGTGAAACATCAGATACTGTAAGCAATGTTTTTCTCCTATATATGTAATATATTTATTCTACTAGAAAATACGGAAATATTCAAATTTTTATCTGTCAATTTTGTGTAAATTAAATTTACAGCATACTTTACACAAATCCGTAAATAGCAAGGCTGATTTATTTTGATAAATTACGGTTATTTCATTAAAAAAATGCTATAATTGAAGGGACTATATCGAAGGAGAACAAAATGACTAAACCCATTATTTTAACAGGAGACCGTCCAACAGGAAAATTGCATATTGGACATTATGTTGGAAGTCTCAAAAATCGAGTATTATTACAGGAAGAGGATAAGTATGATATGTTTGTGTTCTTGGCTGACCAACAAGCTTTGACAGATCATGCTAAAGACCCTCAAACCATTGTAGAGTCTATCGGAAATGTAGCTTTGGATTACCTTGCAGTTGGATTGGATCCAAGTAAATCAACTATCTTTATTCAAAGTCAAATTCCAGAATTAGCTGAGTTGTCTATGTATTATATGAATTTAGTGTCATTAGCACGTTTGGAGCGCAATCCAACTGTCAAGACAGAAATTGCTCAGAAGGGATTTGGAGAAAGCATTCCGACAGGATTTTTGGTTTATCCAATTGCACAAGCAGCTGACATCACAGCCTTTAAGGCCAACTATGTTCCTGTTGGGACAGATCAGAAACCAATGATTGAGCAGACTCGTGAAATTGTTCGTTCTTTTAACAATGCATATAACTGTGATATCTTGGTAGAACCGGAAGGTATTTATCCAGAAAATGAGAGAGCAGGGCGTTTGCCTGGTTTAGATGGAAATGCTAAAATGTCTAAATCACTCAATAATGGTATTTATTTAGCTGATGATGCGGATACTTTGCGTAAAAAAGTAATGAGTATGTATACAGATCCAAATCATATCCGCGTTGAGGATCCAGGTAAAATTGAAGGAAATATGGTTTTCCATTATCTAGATGTTTTTGGTCGTCCAGAAGATGCTCAAGAAATTGCTGACATGAAAGAACATTATCAACGAGGTGGTCTTGGTGATGTGAAGACCAAGCGTTATCTACTTGAAATATTAGAGCGTGAACTTGGTCCTATTCGTGAGCGCCGTATCGAATTTGCTAAGGATATGGGAGAAGTTTATAATATGCTTCAAAAAGGTAGTGAAAGAGCGCGTGAAGTTGCAGGTCAAACCCTATCTGAGGTTAAAGGAGCAATGGGACTCCATTACTTTAACTAAGTTTATTTTACAAGAAACTATCATTTCTATCTAGAAGAAAAGATAGTTTTTTATTTACCCCTGTAACATTTGACAAATTTTTATAGAATGGTATGATAGATACAATATAAAAAGAGTCAAGCTCAAAAAGAAAGAAAAGAGGAAACTTCGAATGTCTAATTGGGACACTAAATTTTTGAAAAAAGGTTTTACCTTTGATGATGTATTGCTTATTCCAGCTGAAAGTCATGTGTTGCCTAACGATGCTGATTTAACAACTAAATTGGCAGATAATTTGACTTTAAATATCCCAATTATTACCGCTGCCATGGACACAGTTACAGAGAGTCAAATGGCCATTGCTATTGCTCGTGCAGGTGGTCTCGGAGTTATCCATAAAAACATGTCAATTGCTCAACAAGCAGACGAGGTTCGTAAGGTAAAACGTTCTGAAAATGGAGTTATTATTGATCCGTTCTTCTTGACGCCTGAACATACAATTGCTGAAGCAGATGAGCTTATGGGGCGTTACCGCATCAGTGGTGTTCCAGTTGTTGAAACACTTGAAAATCGTAAATTGGTTGGTATTTTGACAAATCGAGATCTTCGTTTTATTTCAGATTATAACCAACCAATCTCAAATCATATGACTAGTGAAAATCTTGTTACTGCTCCTGTGGGTACAGATCTTGCAACAGCTGAGAGTATTCTTCAAGAGCACCGTATTGAGAAACTTCCTTTAGTAGATGAAGAAGGTCGTCTTTCTGGTTTGATTACTATCAAAGATATTGAAAAAGTTATTGAGTTTCCAAATGCTGCTAAAGATGAGTTTGGTCGTCTATTAGTTGCAGGTGCAGTAGGTGTTACTTCAGATACATTTGAACGTGCAGAGGCTCTTTTTGAAGCAGGAGCGGATGCGATTGTTATTGATACTGCACATGGTCATTCTGCAGGTGTCTTGCGTAAAATTGCTGAGATTCGTGCTCATTTCCCAGATCGTACCTTGATTGCTGGAAATATTGCAACTGCTGAAGGTGCACGTGCCCTTTATGAAGCAGGTGTAGATGTTGTAAAGGTTGGTATTGGACCAGGTTCTATCTGTACTACTCGTGTGATTGCAGGTGTTGGTGTTCCACAAGTAACAGCTATCTACGATGCTGCAGCCGTTGCGCGTGAACATGGAAAAACGATCATTGCTGACGGTGGAATCAAGTATTCTGGAGATATTGTAAAAGCCCTTGCTGCAGGTGGAAATGCAGTTATGCTTGGATCAATGTTTGCTGGAACTGATGAAGCTCCAGGTGAAACTGAAATCTTCCAAGGACGTAAATTCAAGACATACCGTGGTATGGGTTCAATCGCAGCAATGAAGAAAGGTTCAAGCGATCGTTACTTCCAAGGTTCTGTCAATGAAGCAAATAAACTTGTTCCAGAAGGAATTGAAGGTCGTGTTGCTTATAAAGGAGCGGCAGCTGATATCGTCTTCCAAATGATTGGTGGTATTCGCTCTGGTATGGGTTACTGTGGTGCAGCTAACCTTAAAGAGTTACATGACAATGCTCAATTTATTGAAATGTCTGGTGCTGGTTTGAAAGAAAGCCATCCTCATGATGTACAAATTACTAATGAGGCACCAAATTATTCTATGTAAAAGAAATAAAGAGAACTCCCGTGAAAACAGGAGTTCTTTTACAATGTTGTCAATATTCGTTTACAGCAACTTTGCCACCCTGAATAGTGAAGATACTTAGATTTTCTGGTAGATTTTGAAGATGGTCTAAGCTTGTTGTTGTGATAAAGGTTTGGATTGACTGAGAAATCGTTTCTAATAATTTTAACTGTCTAGTATTGTCAAGTTCACTCATAACATCGTCAAGCAATAATATCGGAGATTCTGTAGTAATACTTTCCATTAACTCGATTTCTGCTAATTTTATAGACAGGACGAGACTACGATGTTGGCCTTGACTTCCAAAACTAGCATCCATCCCATTTATATAAAAAGAAATATCATCTCGATGAGGACCGACGCCAGTATTCTTTTTAAATAAATCTCTAGATCTACTTTTTTCTAAAGCAATTTTGAAAGGTTCGGATAAGTCTTCTTTGTCAGTTATCTTGACAGAAGGTTGATAGGATATTGACAGATCTTCAATCTGATTAGAGAGTTCAAAATGTTTCTTACGCCCAAATGATTCTAGTTTTTTTATGAAATCTAAGCGGTGATTCATTACACGACATCCATAATCAATTAGCTGATCATCCAACACAGAAAGGAAGGTTTCATCTATTTTTTGAGCTGATTTTAGATAAGTGTTTCTTTGTTTTAGGATGTGATTATAATTGGTTAAATCTGATAAATAGATTGGCTTAATTTGTCCAAGTTCCATATCAATGAATTTCCGTCGAACCGAAGGTGCTCCTTTAATTAGTTGTAAATCTTCAGGAGCAAATAAGACAACATTCATGTGTCCTACATAATCTGAAAGGCGTGCCTGTTTTAAATGATTAACTTTTGTCACACGGCCTTTTTGTGTTAGTTCGATTTCTAGGGGAATGGATCCAGTTTTTTTCTGAACGAGACCTGAAAGATGAAGTTGTTCCTCATCAAAATGAATGAGATTTTTATCTGTTCTAGTTCGATGACTACGCGTTAAGGCTAAAAAATAGATAGCCTCTAACATGTTTGTTTTTCCTTGTGCATTACGTCCCAAAAAGATATTCAATTTAGGATTAAAGTCTATTTTCGTCTCTTTGTAGTTACGAAAAGTCTTGAGAGATAGGTTTTGTAGCCACATGATTATCTACCAGGGAATCGCGGAGCTTGTTTGTTTTTAGGTGCTGAAGTAGGTTTCGATTTATCTTTTTTTACTCCCTTATTCATCTCCTTAACAAGCTTAGCGATTCGTTCTTTTTCAACTTTATCAGCTTGGTATTCCTCTTGCTCATCAGACGTAGGTTGTGTCAACAAGATGTCAATATTCATGTCAGGGATGTCAACTTTATCACCAATACGAAGTTTTTTACCACGACGACTCTCTAATTCCCCATTAAAGTAAACAGAATGTTCAGAGAGAAATGATTTAATAGCTCCTCCGCTATGTGTAATTCCCAGTTCTTTGAGTAGTGCTTGGAGGGTAATAAATTCTTCAAATAATTTGTATTCCATAATTCACCTCAATCTTTGGTATTATACCATATTTTCCTAAAAATAGTGAGAGAAACAAGGAATAATGTAAGCGATTTTTATTTCAAAAGTGTTACAGAGAACAAGAAAATTTCAGGTTTTCGTGATATAATAGAAGTCTGTATATAAGGAGGTCAATCATGGAGTTAGTGCATGGAATTTCAACACATTTTATCCAATCAAAAAAGTTTAAAACGAACAAAATCACCGTGCGTTTTACCGCTCCATTATCTCTTGATACGATTGCAGGTCGCATGTTGAGTGCGAGTATGCTAGAGACTGCTAATCAGCTATACCCTACTTCTCAAGATTTGAGAAAACATTTGGCTAGTCTATACGGTACAGATATGTCAACCAATTGTTTCAGAAGAGGGCAGAGTCACATTGTAGAATTGACATTTACCTATGTTCGTGATGAGTTTTTAAGTAGGAAAAATGTGCTAACTTCTCAGGTTTTGGAACTTGTAAAAGAGACTCTTTTTTCACCCGTAGTAGTTGATAATGGGTTTGATTCGGCCTTATTTGAAGTTGAGAAAAAACAATTGCTAGCAAGTTTAGCAGCTGATATGGATGATTCATTTTATTTCGCACATAAAGAATTAGATAAATTATTTTTTTATGATGAACGTCTCAAATTGGAATACAGTGATTTACGAAATCGTATTTTAGCTGAAACTCCACAAAGTTCTTATTTTTGTTTCCAAGAATTTCTGGCTAATGATCGAATAGATTTCTTTTTCCTAGGTGATTTTAATGAGGTTGAAATTCAAAATGTATTAGAATCATTTGGCTTTAAAGGTCGAAAAGGAGATGTGAAGGTTCAGTATTGTCAACCTTATTCCAATATCCTTCAGGAAGGTATGGTTCGGAAGAATGTGGGACAATCCATTTTGGAATTAGGTTATCATTGCCCTTCTGAATATGGTGATGAGCAACATTTACCAATGATTGTAATGAATGGTTTACTTGGTGGATTTGCACACTCTAAACTCTTTACAAATGTTCGTGAAGATGCTGGATTAGCTTATACAATTTCCAGTCAGCTCGATTTATTTAGTGGGTTCTTGAGGATGTATGCTGGTATTGATCGAGAAAATCGGAACCAGGCTCGTAAAATGATGAATAATCAACTGCTTGATTTAAAAAAAGGATATTTTACAGAGCTTGAGTTAGAGCAGACCAAGGAGATGATTCGTCGGTCTTTGTTACTTTCTCAAGATAATCAATCTTCATTGATTGAACGTGCTTATCAAAATGCCTTACTTGGAAAATCTTCAGCAGACTTTAAAAGTTGGGTTGCAAAACTCGAGAAAGTTGACAAAGATGCTATTTGTAGAGCAGCTAATAATGTGAAACTACAAGCGATTTACTTTATGGAAGGAATAGAATGACAAAGGTTGTTTTTGAAGAAAAATACTATCCAGCTGTAAAAGAAATGGTTTATCGAACTCGTTTGTCAAATGGCTTGACAGTTGCTCTTTTGCCTAAAAAGGAATTTAAAGAGGTTTACGGGAGTGTAACTGTACAGTTTGGTTCGGTAGATACGCTTGTCACAGAAGTTGACGGATGTGTAAAACAATATCCTGCGGGAATTGCTCATTTTCTTGAACATAAATTGTTTGAGAGAGAAAATGCTAGCGATTTGATGTCGGCTTTTACGAGTCTAGGTGCAGATAGTAATGCCTTTACAAGCTTTACAAAAACAAGCTATCTTTTTTCAGCAACGGATCATTTTTTAGAAAATTTGGACTTACTTGATGAATTGGTAACATCAGCACACTTTACTGAAGATTCCATTTTAAGAGAGCAGGATATTATCCAGCAAGAACGAGAAATGTATCAAGATGATCCAGATTCGTGTTTATTCTTTTCAACTTTAGCGAATTTGTATCCTGGTACACCTTTAGCAACTGATATAGTTGGAAGTGAGGAGTCAATTTCCCAAATCAATCTAACTAATTTGCAAGAAAATTTTACAAGATTTTACAAACCTGTAAACATGTCTCTGTTTTTAGTTGGTAATTTTGATGTGGATCAGGTACAGGATCATTTTGAAAGAAAAGAACTGGAAGATTTAGATGTTCAGGAACTAGCAAGAGAAAAGTTTGTTTTACAACCTGTAAAGCAAACAGACAGCATGAGGATGGAAGTATCTTCTCCCAAACTAGCGATTGGTGTTAGGGGTAAACAAGAAGTTGCTGAAGCGGATTGCTATCGATATCATATTTTATTAAAATTATTGTTTGCAATGATGTTTGGTTGGACTTCGGATCGTTTTCAGAAATTATATGAATCAGGTAAAATTGACGCATCCTTATCTCTGGAAGTTGAAGTAACAAGTCGCTTTCATTTTGTCATGTTGACAATGGATACAAAAGAGCCAGTTGCTTTATCTCATCAGTTTAGGAAGGCTATTCGTAATTTTACAAAGGATTTAGATATTACAGAGGATCATTTAGATATTATCAAAAGAGAGATGTTTGGAGAATTTTTCAGTAGCATGAACTCTCTTGAATTTATTGCAACGCAATATGATGCTTTTGAACATGGTGAGACAATTTTTGATTTACCAAAGATTTTACAGGAAATTACTTTAGAGGATGTCCTTGAAGCAGGGCATCACTTAATAGATGAAGGGGATATAGTTGATTTTACAATATTCCCATCGTAGTAACCTATCATAATAGACACTAGAAAGAAGGGATGACAAGTATGAGGAAAAAAACAATTGGTGAGGTTTTACGATTAGCTAGAATCAATCAGGGATTGAGTTTAGATGAATTGCAGAAAAAGACAGAAATCCAGTTAGATATGTTGGAAGCAATGGAAGCAGACGATTTCGATCAACTTCCAAGTCCTTTTTACACGCGTTCTTTCTTGAAAAAATATGCATGGGCTGTTGAATTAGATGACCAAATTGTTTTGGATGCTTATGATTCTGGGAGTATGATTACTTATGAGGAAGTAGACGTTGATGAAGATGAGTTGATAGGTCGTAGACGTTCAAATAAGAAAAAGAAGAAAAAAACATCATTTTTACCTTTATTTTATTTTATCCTTTTTGCTTTATCGATTTTAATTTTTGTGACCTATTATGTTTGGAACTATATTCAAACTCAACCTGAGGGGCCTTCTTTTTCTAATTACAGCGTGGTTCAATCAACAAGTTCAATAAGTTCAACTAGCTCTGTTTCCCACTCCTCAAGTAGTAGTTCATCAAGTAGCTCTTCGAATATGGAACCAGCTATAAGTGTATCAGGTGAAGGAAATCGAGTAGAAGTTGCTTATAAAACGAGCAAGGAAACTGCAAAATTACAATTATCAGTCTCAGATGCTAGAAGTTGGGTTAGTGTTTCAGAAAGTGAGCTTGAGGGTGGGGTGACCTTATCACCTGATAATAAAAGTGCGGAAACAACAGTTTCAACTAAAAATTCTGTCACCATTACTTTAGGTGTTGTCAAAGGTGTCGCTTTAACAGTAGATAATCAGACTGTTGATTTATCGAAATTAACAGCTCAGACTGGACAAATCACTGTAACCTTTACTAAAAATTAAGGAAAAACGAATGAAAAAAGAACAAATTCCAAATCTCTTAACAATAGGTCGAATTCTCTTTATACCTATTTTTATCTTTATTTTAACGGTAGGAAATTCGATAGAGAGTCATATAGTAGCAGCTATTATCTTTGCTATTGCCAGTATTACCGATTATTTAGATGGATATTTAGCTCGTAAATGGAATGTGGTCAGTAATTTTGGTAAATTTGCAGATCCCATGGCGGATAAGTTACTAGTTATGTCGGCTTTTATTATGTTGATTGAGTTAGGAATGGCTCCGGCTTGGATTGTTGCAGTGATTATCTGTCGTGAGTTGGCTGTGACAGGTTTAAGGCTTTTATTGGTTGAAACTGGTGGGACGGTTTTAGCAGCAGCAATGCCTGGAAAAATTAAAACTTTCAGTCAGATGTTTGCCATTATTTTCTTGCTATTACACTGGACTTTGATTGGCCAAGTTCTACTTTATGTAGCCTTGTTTTTCACTATCTACTCTGGCTATGATTATTTCAAGGGTAGTGCCTATGTATTTAAAGGGACATTTGGTTCGAAATGAAATCAGTAGTTGATGTAAAAAATCTTTCTTTTCGTTATAAGGAAAATCAGGAATACTACGATGTGAAGGATATTACGTTTCACGTGAAACGTGGAGAATGGCTTTCGATTGTAGGGCATAATGGTAGTGGTAAATCAACGACGGTTCGATTAATTGATGGTTTACTGGAAGCAGAATCTGGAGAGATTGTAATTGATGGCCAACGTTTGACTGAGGAAAATGTTTGGAATATACGTCGTCAAATCGGTATGGTTTTTCAAAATCCAGATAATCAATTTGTTGGAGCGACTGTTGAAGATGATGTTGCCTTTGGTTTGGAAAATCAGGGACTTTCTCGACAAGAAATGAAAAAAAGAGTGGAAGAAGCTTTGGATTTGGTTGGCATGTTGGACTTTAAAAAGAGAGAGCCAGCTCGTCTGTCAGGTGGTCAAAAGCAACGTGTGGCCATTGCAGGTGTTGTAGCCCTAAGACCAGCTATTTTAATCCTAGATGAAGCAACGAGCATGTTGGATCCTGAGGGACGTAGAGAACTGATTGAGACAGTAAAAGGAATTCGGAAAGACTATGATATGACGGTCATTTCCATCACACATGATTTGGAAGAAGTTGCCATGAGTGATCGTGTATTAGTCATGAAAAAAGGGGAAATTGAATCAACTAGTAGTCCAAGGGAACTTTTCTCTCGAAATGATTTAGATCAAATTGGATTAGATGATCCTTTTGCCAATCAATTAAAACATTCTTTGAGCCAGAATGGCTATGATTTGCCTGAAAATTATTTGACAGAAAGTGAGCTAGAGGATAAGCTATGGGAATTGCTCTAGAAAATGTGAGTTTTACGTATCAAGAAGGGACTCCCTTATCTTCAACAGCTTTGTCAGATGTTTCTTTGACGATTGAAGATGGTTCTTATACGGCTTTAATTGGCCACACAGGTAGTGGCAAATCAACTATTTTACAACTTTTAAATGGTTTATCGGTTCCAAGTCAAGGGAGTGTGCGGGTTTTTGATACCTTAATCACCTCGACTTCTAAAAATAAAGATATTCGTCAAATTAGAAAACAGGTTGGCTTGGTATTTCAGTTTGCTGAAAATCAGATTTTTGAAGAAACGGTTTTGAAGGATGTTGCTTTTGGACCGCAAAATTTTGGAGTTTCTGAAGAAGATGCGGAGCAGATTGCGCGTGAGAAACTGGCTCTGGTTGGAATTGATGAATCGCTTTATAATCGTAGTCCGTTTGAGCTGTCAGGTGGCCAAATGAGACGTGTCGCCATTGCAGGCATACTTGCCATGGAACCAGCCATATTAGTCTTAGATGAGCCCACAGCAGGCCTAGATCCCCTGGGAAGAAAAGAGCTGATGAATTTGTTTAAAAAACTCCACCAGTCAGGGATGACCATTGTCTTGGTAACGCATTTGATGGATGATGTTGCTGAATATGCCAATCAAGTCTATGTGATGGAAAAGGGACGTTTAGTTAAGGGTGGTAAACCAAGTGATGTCTTTCAAGATGTTGTCTTTATGGAAGAAGTGCAGTTGGGAGTACCTAAAATTACAGCCTTTTGTAAACGATTGGCTGATAGAGGCGTGTCATTTAAACGATTACCGATTAAGATAGAGGAGTTCAAGGAGTCGCTAAATGGATAGTATGATTTTGGGGCGTTATATCCCAGGGGATTCGATTGTTCACCGATTGGATCCACGTAGCAAATTACTGGCTATGATGCTACTGATTTTGATCGTTTTTTGGGCTAATAATTCCTTGACGAATCTAATTCTTTTTATAGCGACAGGGATATTTATTGCCTTGTCAGGAGTATCTCTTTCATTTTTTATTCAGGGCTTAAAGTCTATGTTTTTCTTGATTGCCTTCACAACTATTTTTCAACTATTTTTCATTTCTAATGGGAATGTTTTATTTGAGTTTTCGTTTGTGAGAATCACGGATTATGCTTTGCAACAAGCTGGGATTATTTTTTGTCGCTTTGTATTGATTATTTTCTTTTCAACTTTGTTAACCTTAACAACAATGCCCTTAAGTTTGGCCTCAGCTGTCGAAGCTTTGTTGGCGCCTTTAAAGCGTGTGAAAGTTCCAGTTCATGAAATTGGATTGATGCTGTCCATGAGTCTACGTTTTGTCCCAACATTAATGGATGATACGACGCGGATTATGAATGCACAGAAAGCGCGTGGAGTGGATTTTGGTGAAGGAAGCATTGTTCAAAAGGTGAAGGCTATGATTCCCATTTTGATTCCTCTTTTTGCGACAAGTTTAAAACGTGCGGATTCCTTGGCTATTGCTATGGAAGCGCGTGGTTATCAGGGTGGAAAAGGCAGAAGTCAATACAGACAATTGAAATGGACTCGAAAGGATACGCTGACCATTCTTGTTGTTCTCGTACTTGGTTGTTGTTTATTTTTCTTAAAATCTTAGTAGCTTTCAGGAATTGATAAAAAAGTTACTGTAACAGTTTTTGATATAAAGGTAGGGATATGAACCGTTTTAAAAAATCAAAATATGTCATTATTGTTTTTGTCACTGTTCTGCTTGTCTCAGCTCTCTTAGCGACGACTTATTCAAGTACAATTGTGACAAAATTAGGAGATGGAATCTCATTGGTTGATAGAGTTGTGCAAAAACCTTTTCAGTGGTTTGATTCTGTCAAATCAGATTTGGCTCATTTGACACGAACATATAATGAAAATGAAAGTTTGAAGAAACAGATTTACCAGTTAGAAGTTAAATCAAATGAGGCGGAAAGTTTAAAGACAGAAAATGAACAACTGCGCCAATTGCTTGGTATGAAGTCCAAGTTGCAAGCTACAAAGACTTTGGTAGCAGATGTTATTATGCGTTCTCCGGTATCTTGGAAGCAGGAGTTGACCTTAGATGTAGGCAAATCAAAAGGAGCTTCTGAGAACATGTTAGCTATTGCAAATGGTGGTTTGATTGGTAGTGTTTCAAAAGTAGAGGAAAACTCAACTATGGTCAACCTTTTGACAAATACGGAAAATTCAGATAAGATTTCTGTTAAAATTCAACACGGCACTACCACAATTTATGGAATTATTGTTGGCTACGACAAGGAAAATGAAGTTCTTAAAATTAGCCAATTAAATAGTAATAGCGATATTAGTACAGGCGATAAGGTGACAACGGGTGGATTAGGAAACTTTAACGTTGCGGATATTCCTGTTGGTGAAGTGGTTGCCACAACGCATAGTACAGACTATTTGACACGAGAAGTAACTGTTAAATTGAGTGCAGATACTCATAATGTGAATGTGATAGAATTAGTGGGGAATTCATAATGAGACAGTTGAAGCGAGTTGGAGTATTTTTATTGCTTCCTTTCTTTGTTCTAATTGATGCCCATATTAGCCAGCTGCTGGGCTCATTTTTTCCCCACGTGCAGTTGGCCAGTCATTTTCTATTTTTGTTTCTCTTATTTGAGACGATTGAAGTATCAGAGTATCTCTATTTAGCTTATTGTTTTGTAGTGGGTTTGGTTTATGACATTTACTTTTTCCACTTGATAGGGATTGCGACTCTGTTATTTGTCTTGTTGGGGGTATTTCTCCATAAATTTAATAGCGTTATTTTATTGAATCGTTGGACGAGAATGCTGGCAATTATTGTCATGACTTTTCTATTTGAGATGGGAGCTTATATACTTGCATTGGTGGTAGGTTTAACTGTGGATAGTATGTCTTTGTTTATAGTCTATAGTTTAGTACCATCAATGATTTTGAACCTTATATGGATGATTATTTTTCAGTTTATTTTTGAAAAATTTTACCTATAAGAAAGAAATAAAAATGTAACAAAGGCGTAATATTCATTAGGCCTTTTTTTGGTATACTAGTAATGTCTTTAAAAGAAGGAGTATCTACGAAATATGAAGAAAAAAATCTTAGCGTCACTTTTACTAAGTACAGTAATGGTTTCTCAAGCAGCTGTTTTAACAACTGTGCATGCAGAAACTACTGATGACAAAATTGCTGCTCAAGATAATAAAATTAGTAACTTAACAGCACAACAACAAGAAGCCCAAAAACAAGTTGATCAAGTTCAGGAGCAAGTATCTGCTATTCAAACAGAGCAATCAAACTTGCAATCTGAAAATGATAGACTACAAGCAGAATCTAAAAAGCTTGAGGGTGAAATTACAGAACTTTCTAAGAATATTGTATCTCGTAATGATTCATTACAAAAACAAGCTCGTAGTGCTCAAACAAATGGAGCTGCAACAAATTACATTAATACAATTGTAAACTCAAAATCAATTACAGAAGCTATTTCACGTGTTGCTGCAATGAGTGAAATCGTATCTGCAAACAACAAGATGTTGGAACAACAAAAAGCAGATAAAAAAGCTATTTCTGAAAAACAAGTAGCAAACAATGATGCAATTAATACAGTTATTGCAAATCAGCAAAAACTAGCTGATGATGCTCAATCATTAACTACAAAACAAGCTGAGTTGAAAGCTGCAGAATTGAATCTTGCTGCTGAAAAGGCTACTGCAGAGGATGAAAAAGCAAGTTTACTTGAGAAAAAAGCTGCAGCGGAAGCAGAAGCTAAAGCAGCTGCAGAAGCAGAAGCAGCCTACAAAGCTAAACAGGCAAGTCAACAACAAACAGTTGTTGCTTCTGGGAATACAACTTTCACTGCACAAGTTCAAGCAGTATCTAGTTCTTCTGAATCATCTTCAAGCAGTGCTTCAACAGAATCAACAAGCTACACTCCTGCACCAGTAAAACATCGCCCAACATACAGTACAAATGCTTCAAGTTATCCAACTGGTGAGTGTACATGGGGAGCTAAAACATTAGCACCTTGGGCTGGAGATTACTGGGGTAATGGAGCACAGTGGGCTACAAGTGCAGCTGCTGCAGGATTCCGCACAGGATCTACACCTCAAGTTGGTGCCATTGCATGTTGGAATGATGGTGGATATGGACACGTAGCCGTGGTTACAGCTGTTTCATCATCAACAAGTATCCAAGTATCTGAATCAAACTATGGTGGAAACCGTACAATCGGAAATAAACGTGGTTGGTTCAATCCTACTACAACTTCAGAAGGTTTTGTAACATACATCTATCCAAACTAATGAATGAAACAAAGAGACTCGATTAGAGTCTCTTTTATGATTTATATAGTTAACTTACTCTAAAAATCTGCTAAAATAGCTTGAAAATATTGAAAAAGTATGGTAAAATGAAACTTGTCGTGTGAACGATAATACTCATTCTTGATGAATTGTGAAACAGTTGCCTTTGGGTCGTTTTGCGAGTTGAAGTCAAGAAGAGGAAAAAAACAAAAAGGAGAAATACTCATGGCAGTAATTTCAATGAAACAACTTCTTGAGGCTGGTGTACACTTTGGTCACCAAACTCGTCGCTGGAACCCTAAGATGGCTAAGTACATCTTCACTGAGCGTAACGGAATCCACGTTATCGACTTGCAACAAACTGTAAAATACGCTGACCAAGCTTACGATTTCATGCGTGATGCAGCAGCTAACGATGCAGTTGTATTGTTTGTTGGTACTAAGAAGCAAGCGGCTGATGCAGTTGCTGAAGAAGCAGTACGTTCAGGTCAATACTTCATCAATCACCGTTGGTTGGGTGGAACTCTTACAAACTGGGGAACAATCCAAAAACGTATCGCTCGTTTGAAAGAAATCAAACGTATGGAAGAAGATGGAACTTTCGAAGTTCTTCCTAAGAAAGAAGTTGCACTTCTTAACAAACAACGTGCACGTCTTGAAAAATTCTTGGGTGGTATCGAAGATATGCCTCGTATCCCAGATGTGATGTACGTAGTTGACCCACATAAAGAGCAAATCGCTGTTAAAGAAGCTAAGAAATTGGGAATCCCAGTTGTAGCGATGGTTGACACAAATACTGATCCAGATGATATTGATGTAATCATCCCAGCTAACGATGACGCTATCCGTGCTGTTAAATTGATCACAGCTAAATTGGCTGACGCTATCATCGAAGGACGTCAAGGTGAGGATGCAGTAGCAGTTGAAGCAGAATTTGCAGCTTCAGAAACTCAAGCAGATTCAATTGAAGAAATCGTTGAAGTTGTAGAAGGCGACAACGCTTAATTCATAATAAATAGTAATTACCTAGGAGGGCGGGGCTTAGCCCGGCTCTCCTATTTTTAAAAAATATAGGAGAATCAAAATGGCAGAAATTACAGCTAAACTTGTTAAAGAGTTGCGTGAAAAATCTGGTGCTGGTGTTATGGACGCTAAAAAAGCATTGGTTGAAGTGGAAGGCGATATCGAAAAAGCGATTGAATTGCTTCGCGAAAAAGGTATGGCAAAAGCAGCTAAGAAAGCTGACCGTGTTGCTGCAGAAGGTTTGACTGGTGTTTATGTTAACGGTAATGTTGCAGCAGTTATTGAAGTAAACGCTGAAACTGACTTCGTTGCGAAAAACGCTCAATTCGTTGAATTGGTAAATACTACAGCTAAAATTATTGCTGAAGGAAAACCTGCTAATAATGAAGAAGCACTTGCTTTGACAATGCCTTCAGGTGAAACTCTTGAAGCTGCATACGTATCTGCAACAGCAACTATCGGAGAAAAAATCTCATTCCGTCGCTTTGCGTTGATTGAAAAAACAGATGCACAACACTTTGGAGCATACCAACATAACGGTGGACGTATCGGTGTTATTTCAGTTGTTGAAGGTGGAGACGAAGCACTTGCTAAACAATTGTCAATGCACATCGCAGCGATGAAACCAACAGTTCTTTCTTACAAAGAATTGGATGAGCAATTCGTTAAAGATGAGTTGGCACAATTGAACCACGTTATCGACCAAGATAACGAAAGCCGTGCAATGGTTAACAAACCAGCTCTTCCACACTTGAAGTATGGATCAAAAGCTCAATTGACTGATGAAGTGATTGCTCAAGCTGAAGCTGACATCAAAGCTGAGTTGGCTGCAGAAGGCAAACCAGAAAAAATCTGGGACAAAATCATCCCAGGTAAAATGGATCGCTTCATGCTTGACAACACTAAAGTTGACCAAGCTTACACACTTCTTGCACAAGTTTACATCATGGATGACAGCAAGACAGTTGAAGCATATCTTGAATCAGTTAACGCTTCAGTAGTTGAGTTCGCTCGCTTTGAAGTTGGTGAAGGTATTGAGAAAGCTGCAAACGACTTTGAAGCTGAAGTTGCAGCTACAATGGCAGCAGCCTTGAATAACTAATTATAGAAAGGAAGTAAATTTGCTTCCTTTTTTCTATGCAGTCGATCCCTATAGGGAGAGCTTCCTATTTTCAAGGTAAAAACAAAAAGCCCTATAATAAGGGCCAATTGTATTTAGGAGACTAAACTTCAAATTCATAGAGTGCTGTAGAGAGATAACGTTCACCGTTATCTGGTGCTAGAGCAAGGACTTTTTTACCTGTACCTAATTTTTTGGCAACCTCGATGGCTCCGTAGATAGCTGCAGCTGAGGAAATCCCTACAAGAAAGCCTTCTTTTCCACCAATTTCACGTCCGAGTGCAAGAGCATCATCTGATGTTACACGAACGATACCATCATAAGCATTTGTATCCAGTGTATCAGGAATAAATCCAGCTGATATACCTTGAATTTTGTGAGGACCAGGTTTTTCACCAGATAGAATAGCAGATTCATCAGCTTCCACTGCATAAACTTGAATGTTTGAATTTGCTGATTTGAGTGCATGAGAAACACCAGAAATTGTTCCACCGGTACCAACTCCAGCAACAAAGGCATCTAGTCCATCTTTACCGAAAGCAGCTAGTATTTCAGCTCCTGTTGTTCTTTCGTGTACTTCTGGATTAGCTGGATTGTCAAATTGAAGAGGAAGGAAACCATCACGTTCAGCAGCGATTTCTTGAGCCTTAGCAATAGCGCCTTTCATTCCCTCACTACCAGGAGTTAGGACGAGTTCAGCACCATAAGCTTGGATAATCTTACGTCGTTCTACACTCATAGTTTCAGGCATAACGATGACGACTTTATATCCTTTAGCAGCACCTACCCATGAAAGTCCAATACCAGTGTTTCCACTTGTTGCTTCAACAATTGTAGAACCTGGTTTCAGAATACCGTCTTGTTCAGCTTTTTCAATCATGCTAAGAGCAATACGATCTTTTACAGAAGAACCAGGGTTGAATGCTTCAAGCTTTACATAGACGTCCGCAGCCCCTTCTGGTACGATATTGTTGAGTTTAACAATCGGAGTTTGACCGATTAATTCAGTAATGTTGTTATAAATAGACATATGGATACCTCTTTGTATAAGATATTTCTAGTATAACGCTATCTATACCATTTGTAAAATATAGAAATCCTATCGAAGCGATAGGATTTTTTTATATCACAAGTCTAAGCCATTAATTTTTAAGCGATTGTGATAGGCTAATTCTAGTAGATATTGTCCATATTCTTTGATAAGAGTTTCTTTGTTTTGCTCGCTAAAGTTACCAGCGAGTCCTTGAATGAATTTACCAAATGCCATATTTTTCTCCTTTGTTTACACTAAGTTTACAGGAACTTCAACTTCTCGTAAACCTTGATCAGTTAAGGTAACTTTTCCATGAAAAAACTCTACAAGCGCAGCTTTAATAGTTTCTTTTTCTTCTTTGTCAACATAAATCATCGTATCGACTTGATCTGTAAAGTTTGTATCCAGTTCCATGAGATTATGTTCCTTAAGGAAGTTACTGTACTCTTGGTACTGAGCGTAAGACATTTGAATAGCAATGCCAGCCTGTTCCTTTATTTCAATGATGCCAATTTCTTTGACAGCTAAGGCGACACTACCTGCGTAGGCACGAATCAATCCTCCAGCGCCTAGTTTAATGCCACCAAAGTAGCGTGTCACTACCACACAGACATTAGTAAGATTGTGATTTTCTAGTACCCCAAGCATGGGAACTCCAGCAGTACCACTGGGCTCACCATCATCACTTGTACGTTTGATTTCACTACGTTCTCCAATAATGAAGGCAGAGCAGTTATGCGTAGCTTTGTAGTGCTCTTTCTTGATGGCAGTAATGAAGTTACGAGCCTCTTCTTCGTTATAAACATGCTTGGCATGACAGATAAAGCGGGATTTTTTGATTTCTTCTTGGACTTGTCCGTCCTCTTTAATTGTTCTAAATTCCATGATTTAATTGTACTAAAAAATCATCTAAAGCGCTAGATTTTTACGAATAAAGAAGTATGAAAGTAAATCCAAATTATCTCGGTCGGTTGTTTACGGAGAATGAATTAACTAAAGAGGAACATCAGTTGGCGGAGAAATTTCCAGCAATGAGAAAGGAGAAGGGGAAATTTTTCTGTCAACGTTGTAATAGTATTATTCCAGAGGAGTGGTATTTGCCTATCGGTGCTTACTATTGTCGAGAGTGCTTGCTGATGAAGCGAGTCAGGAGTGACCAAGCTTTATACTATTTTCCACAGGAGGATTTTCCTAAACAGGATGTTCTTAAATGGCGTGGTCAATTAACTCCTTTTCAAGAAAAGGTGTCAGAGGGATTGATTCAAGCAGTAGACAAGCAGGAACCAACCTTGGTTCACGCTGTAACAGGAGCTGGAAAGACAGAAATGATTTATCAAGTAGTAGCTAAAGTGATCAATGCGGGTGGGGTAGTATGCTTGGCTAGTCCTCGCATAGATGTTTGTTTGGAGCTGTATAAGCGCCTGCAAGATGATTTTGCTTGCAAGATATCTTTACTACACGGAGAATCAGAGCCGTATTTTCGAACACCACTAGTTGTTGCGACGACCCATCAGTTATTGAAGTTTTATCAAGCTTTTGATTTGCTGATAGTGGATGAAGTAGATGCCTTTCCTTATGTTGACAATTCCACGCTTTACCATGCTGTCAAGAATAGTGTAAAGGAGAATGGCTTGAGAATCTTTTTAACAGCAACTTCTACAGATGAGTTAGATAGGAAGGTTCGCATCGGAGAATTAAAACGATTGAGTTTACCAAGACGATTTCATGGAAATCCTTTGATTATTCCTAAACCTGTCTGGTTATCAGATTTTAATCACTGTTTAGAGAAAAGTCGGTTGTCACCAAAGCTAAAGTCTTATATTGAGAAGCAGAGAAAGACAGCTTATCCGTTACTCATTTTTGCTTCAGAAATTAAGAAAGGGGAGCAATTAAAAGAAGTCTTACAGAAGGAATTTCCGCATGAGAAAATTGGTTTTGTGTCTTCAGTTACGGAAGATCGATTAGAGCAGGTACAAGCTTTTCGAGATGGAGAACTGACAATACTTATCAGTACGACAATCTTGGAGCGTGGAGTTACCTTCCCTTGTGTAGATGTTTTTGTAGTAGAAGCCAACCATCGTCTGTTTACCAAATCTAGTTTGATTCAGATTGGTGGACGAGTTGGACGAAGCATGGATAGACCGACAGGAGATCTGCTTTTCTTCCATGACGGGTTAAATACTTCAATCAAAAAGGCAATTAAGGAAATTCAACAGATGAATAAGGAGGCGGGTCTATGAAGTGTTTATTATGTGGGCAGACTATGAAGGCTGTTTTAACTTTCAGTAGTCTTTTACTTCTGAAGAATGATGCCTCCTGTCTTTGTTTAGATTGTGATTCTACTTTTGAGAGAATTGGAGAAGAGTACTGTCCAAACTGTATGAAAACAGAATTGTCAACAAAGTGTCAAGATTGTCAATTTTGGTGTAAAGAAGGAGTTGAAGTCAGTCATAGAGCGATTTTTATTTACAATCAAGCTATGAAGGATTTTTTCAGTCGGTATAAGTTTGATGGAGACTTCCTTTTAAGAAAAGTTTTTGCTTCAGTTTTAAGTGAGGAGTTAAAAAAGTACAAAGAGTATCAATTTGTCGTCATTCCCCTAAGTCCTGAAAGATTGCTCGAGAGGGGATTTAATCAGGTTGAAGGTTTAGTTGAAGCAGCAGGGTTCTCTTTTCAAGACTTACTAGAGAAGAGAGAAGAACGGGCTAGTTCTTCTAAAAATCGTTCAGAACGCTTGGCAACAGAACTTCCTTTCTTTGTCAAAAGTGGAGTCACTATTCCTAAAAAAATCCTACTTATAGATGATATTTATACTACTGGAACAACTATAAATCGTGTGAAGAAACTGTTGGAAGAAACTGGTGCTGAGGATGTGAAAACATTTTCCCTTGTAAGATGAGGAAAAAATTTGCAAAAATAAAATGAAAGCGTTATAATGAAATCAGAAAAACAAAAATGTTTAGAAAGAAGGTACTCATATGATTAAATATAGTATCCGTGGTGAAAACCTAGAAGTAACAGAAGCAATTCGTGATTATGTAGTTTCTAAACTCGAAAAGATCGAAAAGTATTTTCAAGCTGAACAAGAGTTGGATGCTCGAGTTAACTTGAAGGTGTATCGTGAAAAAACGGCTAAAGTGGAGGTAACGATTCCACTTGGATCAATTACTCTTCGTGCAGAAGATGTGTCTCAAGATATGTATGGTTCAATAGACCTTGTAACCGATAAAATTGAACGTCAGATTCGTAAGAATAAAACAAAAATCGAGCGTAAAAATAAAAACAAGGTAGCAACTAGTCAATTATTTACAGATGCTTTGGTGGAAGATACAAATGTTGTCCAATCTAGAGTGGTTCGTTCAAAACAAATTGATTTAAAACCAATGGATTTGGAAGAAGCTATTCTACAGATGGATTTGTTGGGACATGATTTCTTTATCTATGTGGATGTTGAAGATCAGACAACCAATGTGATTTATCGTCGTGAGGATGGCGAGATTGGCTTGTTAGAAGTTAAAGAATCTTAATTTCAATATGTGTAAAGGAAGGTTTACTGAATTGTAAACCTCCTTTTTCTTATAATTGATAGAATTACTGATTACACTTTTAAAAAGTCGCTTTTTGGTGGTTATTATGGTATAATGGGTGCCAAGAGGTTTGGAATGAAAAAATTTTATGTAAGTCCTATTTTCCCCTTAATATTAGGAATAGTGGCGTTCGGAGTGCTATCTGTGCAACTTGTTTTTGTAAGGAATACACTGGTAACGCTATTTCTTTTCCTACTTATTTTGGGTTCATATATTTTACTATTCATCCATCAGAGAGACTACTACTCAAGGAGTGAAGTAGAACAAATCCAGTATGTAAACCACCAAGCTGAAGATAGTTTGACAACCTTGTTAGAACAGATGCCTGTCGGAGTTATTAAACTAGACTTATCGTCAGGTGAAGTTGAATGGTTCAATCCTTACGCTGAATTGATTTTGACTAATGAAGTGGGCGAGATTGATGTTGCATTAATTCAAACAATTATAAAGGCTTCTGTGGGGAATCCAGGTTCTTATGCTACCTTGGGTGAGACTCGTTATTCGGTTCATATGGACAAGGTATCTGGAGTTCTTTACTTCTTTGATGTGTCTGGAGAATACGAAGCGACTGTTGAGTTAGTTACGAGTAGACCTGTTATTGGGATTGTCTCCGTTGACAACTATGATGACTTAGAAGATGAAACATCGGAGTCTGATATCAGCCATATTAACAGTTTTGTAGCCAATTTTGTTGCAGAATTTGCTGGGAAGCATGCTATGTTCTCTCGTCGAGTGAGTATGGACCGCTTTTATCTATTTACGGACTACACGGTGCTTGAGGGATTGATGAACGATAAATTTTCTGTTATTGATGCTTTCAGAGAAGAGTCGAAACAGAGACAGTTGCCCTTGACCTTAAGTATGGGATTTTCTTATGGTGATGGAAATCATGATGAGATAGGGAAAGTTGCTTTGCTCAATTTGAACTTGGCTGAAGTGCGTGGTGGCGACCAGGTGGTTGTCAAGGAGAATGACGAAACTAAAAATCCAGTTTATTTTGGTGGTGGGTCTGCTGCCTCAATCAAACGTACACGGACTCGTACGCGTGCTATGATGACGGCTATTTCAGATAAGATTCGTAGTGTGGATCAGGTTTTTGTAGTTGGTCACAAAAATCTGGATATGGATGCTTTGGGTTCTGCTGTAGGTATGCAGTTATTTGCCAGCAATGTGACTCAAAATAGCTATGCTCTTTACGATGAAGAACAAATGTCGCCGGATATTGAACGAGCTGTTTCATTCTTAGAAAAAGAAGGAGTTACGAAGTTGTTGTCTGTTAAGGATGCAATGGGGATGGTAACCAATCGTTCTTTGTTGATTCTTGTAGATCATTCAAAGACAGCTTTAACTTTATCAAAAGATTTTTATGATTTATTTACCCAAACCATCGTCATTGACCACCATAGAAGGGATCAGGATTTCCCAGATAATGCAGTCATTACTTATATTGAAAGTGGTGCAAGTAGTGCTAGTGAGTTGGTAACGGAATTGCTACAGTTCCAAAATTCTAAGAAAAATCGTTTGAGTCGTATGCAAGCAAGCGTCTTGATGGCTGGTATGATGTTGGATACTAAAAATTTCACCTCACGAGTGACTAGTCGAACATTTGATGTTGCTAGCTATCTCAGAACGAGAGGAAGTGATAGTATTGCTATCCAGGAAATCGCTGCGACAGATTTTGAAGAATATCGTGAGGTCAACGAACTGATTTTACAGGGGCGTAAATTAGGTTCAGATGTATTGATAGCAGAGGCTACGGACTCGAAATGCTATGATACAGTTGTTATTAGTAAGGCAGCAGATGCCCTATTAGCTATGTCAGGTATTGAAGCGAGTTTTGTTCTTGCGAAGAATACACAAGGATTTATCTCTATCTCAGCTCGCAGCCGTAGTAAGCTGAATGTACAACGGATTATGGAAGAGTTAGGCGGTGGAGGCCACTTTAATTTGGCAGCAGCTCAAATTAAGGATTCAACCTTGTCAGAAGCAGGTGAAAAACTGACAGAAATTGTATTAAATGAAATAAAGGAAAAGGAGAAAGAAGAATGAAAGTAATCTTTTTAGCAGATGTTAAAGGAAAAGGTAAAAAAGGCGAAATTAAGGAAGTACCAACAGGGTATGCGCAAAACTTTCTTATCAAAAAGAATCTAGCCAAAGAAGCGACTGCTCAAGCTGTAGGTGAACTTCGTGGTAAACAAAAATCTGAAGAAAAAGCTCACGCTGAGATGATTGCAGAAGCAAAAACAATTAAAGCCCAACTAGAAGCAGAGGAAACTATTGTAGAATTTGTTGAAAAGGTTGGTCCAGATGGCCGTACTTTTGGTTCTATTACCAATAAGAAAATTGCAGAAGAATTGCAAAAGCAATTTGGAATTAAGATTGATAAACGTCATATCCAAGTACAAGCTCCGATTCGAGCAGTTGGTTTGATTGATGTACCAGTGAAAATCTATCAAGATATCACAAGTGTGATCAATCTTCGTGTGAAAGAAGGGTAAATTTACACTTTCTTGACAAGATTGTAAAAGGAAGGGAAGTCTGATGGCAGAAGTAGAAGAGTTACGAGTACAACCTCAAGATATCTTAGCTGAGCAATCCGTTTTAGGGGCTATCTTTATTGACGAGAGTAAGCTTGTTTTTGTGCGAGAATATATTGAGTCTCGGGACTTTTTTAAGTATGCCCATCGTTTGATTTTCCAAGCTATGGTCGATTTATCCGATCGTGGCGATGCTATAGATGCAACAACGGTTCGTACTATCCTTGATAATCAAGGTGATTTGCAGAATATTGGCGGCCTGTCTTACTTGGTTGAGATTGTCAATTCTGTGCCAACTTCTGCTAATGCGGAGTATTATGCTAAAATCGTTGCAGAAAAGGCTATGTTACGGCGATTAATCGCCAAGTTGACAGAGTCTGTCAATCAAGCTTACGAGGCTTCGCAACCAGCTGATGAAATCATTGCTCAGGCAGAAAAAGGGCTGATTGATGTCAGTGAAAATGCTAATCGAAGTGGATTTAAGAACATTCGAGATGTGTTGAATATCAACTTTGGAAATCTGGAGACTCGCTCGCAACAAACGACTGATATTACAGGGATTGCGACAGGTTATCGTGATTTGGATCATATGACGACTGGTCTTCATGAGGAGGAGTTGATTATCTTAGCAGCTCGTCCAGCGGTTGGTAAGACAGCCTTTGCCTTGAATATCGCTCAGAACATTGGGACTAAGTTGGACAAAACGGTTGCTATTTTTTCACTCGAAATGGGTGCGGAAAGTCTAGTGGACCGTATGCTTGCGGCAGAAGGTTTGGTAGAGTCTCATTCTATTCGTACAGGGCAATTGACAGATGAGGAGTGGCAAAAGTATACCATTGCTCAAGGGAATCTAGCTAACGCCAGTATCTATATTGATGATACGCCAGGAATTCGGATTACAGAGATTCGTTCTCGTTCTCGTAAACTGGCTCAAGAAACTGGAAATCTAGGCTTGATTTTGATAGACTATTTGCAGCTTATCACGGGAACTGGTCGAGAAAATCGTCAACAAGAGGTTTCAGAAATTTCACGTCAGTTGAAAATTTTAGCTAAGGAACTGAAAGTTCCAGTAATCGCTTTAAGTCAGCTTTCTCGTGGTGTAGAACAACGTCAGGATAAGAGACCGGTCTTGTCTGATATTCGTGAATCTGGGTCTATTGAGCAGGACGCTGATATCGTGGCCTTTCTGTATCGCGACGATTACTATGAGCGTGGTGGTGAAGAAGAGGAAGGCATACCGAATAATAAGGTAGAAGTTATTATCGAGAAAAACCGTAGTGGAGCTCGTGGAACGGTGGAATTGATTTTCCAAAAAGAATACAATAAATTTTCAAGTATCTCAAAGAGGGAGGCATAAGATGTCAGACGCATTTACAGATGTAGCCAAGATGAAAAAAATCAAAGAAGAAATCAAGGCACATGAGGGACAAGTCGTAGAAATGACTTTGGAGAATGGTCGTAAGCGCCAAAAAAATAGATTGGGTAAGCTAATTGAGGTTTATCCATCCCTATTTATCGTTGAATTTGGAAACGTTGAAGGGGATAAACAAGCTAATGTTTACGTTGAATCCTTTACTTACTCAGATATCCTTACAGAAAAGAATTTGATTCATTATCTTGACTAAAGTGAGAAATTTTCTCACTTTTTCTTTTTTCTCCGAATAATTTAAGTGAAGGCAATCTTCGATTTATATTATTTTTCAAGGAGGAAGAATGAAAATTTCACCATTTAAAGTAACAGAAACAGGATTTTCTTTTAGAAAATCAGTTAAAAAGGTTGTTCCTTTTTTAGTAGTAGGATTGATGCTAGCAGCGGGTGATAGTGTCTATGCCTATTCCGGAGGAAATGGATCGATTGCGCGTGGGGATGATTATCCTGCTCATTATAAAAATGGGAGCCAGGAGATTGATAAGTGGCGGATGTATTCTCGTCAGTGTACTTCTTTTGCAGCCTTTCGTTTGAGTAATGTCAATGGTTTTGAGATTCCGGCAGCTTATGGAAATGCGAATGAATGGGGATATCGTGCTCGTCGTGAAGGATATCGTGTAGACAATACACCAGCTATTGGCTCCATTGCTTGGTCTACTGCAGGAACTTATGGTCATGTTGCCTGGGTGTCAAATGTAGTGGGAGATGAGATTGAGATTGAAGAATACAACTATGGAATAAGGGAATCTTACAATAAGCGCGTCGTGAAGGCAAATACTATGACTGGTTTTATTCATTTTAAAGATTTAGCTGGTGGCAGTGTTGGGAATAGTCAATCCTCAGTTTCAACAGGAGGAACACATTATTTTAAGACTAAGGCTGCGATCAAAAATCAGCCTCTAGCTAGCGCAACTACGATTGATTACTATTATCCTGGGGAGAATGTTCATTATGATCAAATTCTCGAAAAAGATGGGTACAAGTGGTTGAGTTATACGGCTTATAACGGAAGTCGTCGCTATATCCAGCTAGAGGGAGTAAGCTCTTCACAGAATTATCAGAATCAATCAGGAAATAGCTCTAACTATGGATCCAATAACAGTTCAACTGTCGGTTGGAAGAAAATAAATGGTAGTTGGTATCATTTTAAATCAAATGGGTCTAAATCAACGGGTTGGCTGAAAGACGGATCTAGTTGGTATTATTTGAAATCATCTGGTGAAATGCAGACAGGATGGTTAAAGGAAAATGGTCTGTGGTATTATTTGGATAGCTCAGGGGCAATGAAAACAGGTTGGTATCAAGTCTCTGATAAGTGGTATTATTCTTACTCTTCAGGTGCCTTAGCTGTTAATACGACGGTGGATGGCTACAGAGTAAACAGTGATGGAGAACGAGTATAGAAAATGGGAGTAGGAAATTTTTCCTACTCTTTTCTGTAAGCAGTTTCCTTGACATTTTTTTTATTTTGCGCTATCATATGTCCATATAATATATGGGAGTCTGTGTACAGTCTGAGAGGAAGCGTTAAGCTTCGACCGCACCTGATCTGGGTAATGCCAGCGTAGGGAACGATACTTAGTCTACTCTTGACCTTTTCCATATATGGTAAAGGTTTTTCTTTTTATCAAAGGAAAACGAGAAGAGGAGGTTGTTATGAAAGCAAGCATTGCCTTGCAAGTTTTACCCCTATCACAGGGAATTGATCGGATTGCTGTTATTGATCAGGTCATTGCTTATCTGCAAGCTCAAGAAGTGACCATGGTAGTGACACCATTTGAAACAGTCTTGGAAGGGGAGTTTGATGAGCTTATGCGCATTCTCAAAGAAGCGCTAGAAGTGGCAGGACAAAAGGCAGATAATGTCTTTGCCAATGTCAAAATAAATGTAGGAGAGATTTTAAGTATTGATGAGAAACTTGAAAAGTATACTGAGACGACACATTAGTCTATTGGGCTTTATGGGGGTCTTGTCAATCTGGCAGTTAGCAGGTTTTCTTAAACTTCTCCCCAAGTTTATCCTGCCGACACCTCTTGAAATTCTCCTGTCCTTTGTTCGTGATAGAGAATTTCTCTGGCACCATAGCTGGGCGACCTTGAGAGTGGCTTTGCTAGGTCTAATTTTGGGAGTTTTGATTGCCTGTCTCATGGCTGTGCTCATGGACAGTTTGACTTGGCTCAATGACCTGATTTACCCTATGATGGTGGTTGTTCAGACTATCCCGACCATTGCCCTAGCCCCTATCCTGGTTTTGTGGCTCGGTTATGGGATTTTGCCCAAGATTGTCTTGATTATCTTGACGACTACCTTTCCTATCATCGTCAGTATTTTGGACGGTTTTAGGCATTGTGACAAGGATATGCTGACCTTGTTTAGTCTGATGCGGGCCAAACCTTGGCAAATCCTGTGGCATTTTAAAATCCCAGTCAGCCTGCCTTACTTTTATGCAGGTCTGAGAGTCAGTGTCTCCTACGCTTTTATCACAACAGTAGTATCTGAGTGGTTGGGAGGCTTTGAAGGACTAGGTGTTTACATGATTCAGTCCAAGAAACTGTTTCAGTATGATACCATGTTTGCTATTATTATTCTGGTATCGATTATCAGCCTTCTGGGTATGAAGTTGGTCGATATCAGCGAGAAATATGTTATTAAATGGAAACGTTCGTAGAATTAGAATGTTTCAAAAAGAAAAGAGGAAATCAAAATGAAAAAAACATGGAAAGTGTTTTTAACGCTTGTAACAGCTCTTGTAGCTGTTGTGCTTGTGGCTTGTGGTCAAGGAACTGCTTCCAAGGACAACAAAGAAGCAGAACTCAAGAAGATCGACTTTATCCTAGACTGGACACCAAATACCAACCACACAGGGCTTTATGTTGCTAAGGAAAAAGGTTATTTCAAAGAAGCTGGAGTGGATGTTGATTTGAAATTGCCGCCAGAAGAAAGTTCTTCTGACTTGGTTATTAACGGTAAGGCACCATTTGCAGTGTATTTCCAAGACTATATGGCTAAAAAATTGGAAAAAGGGGCAGGCATTACTGCTGTTGCAGCTATCGTTGAACACAATACATCAGGAATCATTTCTCGTAAATCTGACAATGTAGCTAGTCCAAAGGACTTGGTTGGTAAGAAATACGGAACTTGGAATGATCCAACTGAACTTGCTATGTTGAAAACCTTGGTAGAATCACAAGGCGGAGATTTTGAGAAGGTAGAAAAAGTACCAAACAACGACTCAAACTCGATTACACCGATTGCCAATGGGGTCTTTGATACTGCTTGGATCTACTACGGTTGGGATGGTATCCTTGCAAAATCTCAAGGTGTAGATGCTAATTTCATGTACTTGAAAGACTACGTTAAAGAATTTGACTATTACTCACCAGTCATTATTGCTAACAACGACTATTTGAAAGACAACAAAGAAGAAGCTCGCAAAGTTATCCAAGCTATCAAAAAAGGCTACCAATATGCTATGGAGCATCCAGAGGAAGCAGCTGATATCCTCATCAAAAATGCACCTGAACTCAAGGAAAAACGTGACTTTGTCATCGAATCTCAAAAATACTTGTCAAAAGAATACGCAAGCGACAAGGAAAAATGGGGGCAATTTGATGCAACTCGCTGGAATGCCTTCTACAAATGGGATAAAGAAAATGGTATCCTTAAAGAAGATTTGACAGACAAAGGCTTCACCAACGAATTTGTGAAATAATGACAGAAATTAGACTAGAACACGTCAGTTATGCCTATGGTCAGGAGAGGATTTTAGAGGACATCAATCTGAAAGTCACTTCAGGTGAAGTGGTTTCTATCCTAGGCCCAAGTGGTGTTGGTAAGACTACGCTTTTCAACTTAATTGCGGGGATTTTAGAAGTCCAGTCAGGGCGAATCGTCCTTGATGGAGAGGAAAATCCCAAGGGGCGCGTGAGTTATATGTTGCAAAAGGATCTGCTCTTGGAGCACAAGACCGTGCTTAGCAATATCATTCTGCCCCTCTTGATTCAAAAGGTGGATAAGGCAGAAGCTATTGCTCGCGCAGATGAAATTCTTGCGACCTTCCAGTTGACAGCTGTAAGAGATAAATACCCTCATGAACTCAGTGGGGGGATGCGTCAGCGTGTGGCCTTGCTTCGTACCTATCTTTTTGGGCACAAACTCTTTCTCTTGGATGAGGCCTTTAGCGCCTTGGATGAGATGACCAAGATGGAACTCCACGCTTGGTACCTTGAGATTCACAAGCAGTTGCAGCTAACGACCCTGATCATCACGCATAGTATCGAGGAGGCCCTCAGTCTCAGCGACCGCATCTATATCTTGAAAAATCGCCCTGGGCAGATTGTTTCAGAAATTAAACTAGATTGGTCTGAAGACGAGGACAAGGAAGTCCAAAAGATTGCCTACAAACGTCAAATCTTGGCAGAATTAGGCTTAGATAAGTAGAAAAATAGGGAGTTGGTGAAGATTATCCTTTACCAGCGCCCTTTTTCTTTTAAAAATGAGAAAATTTCGGTATAATAGTCATTATACCGAAATCATTCTATAATCGTTGATACATAAGGGTTTTATGTGTCACTTTTTTTATTTTGTGGACTTTTTTAAGAACTTTTTATTTTTTCGAGGGCAGTTTCAAAGAATGAGACTGCTCTTTTTTGGTTCTCTTTTGATAAATGGCTGTACGTATCCATAGTTACAGATATTTTTGCATGGCCAAGCCGTGTCTGTATCTCCTTGTATGGTAATCCGGCATTAAGCAAGATACTAGCGTGAGTGTGTCGGAAAGCATGAAAGCCTAAATCAGTACAGTTAGCGTTTTTTAAGTGCTTATGTAGGCGATAATCAACCTTTCGAGTATTGACATAGTTGTCAAAGCTATCAGAGAATACTTTCTCATAGGTTAAGCCAATGTTTCTACCGTTTTCTGCTTGTCTTGCTCGGTAGAGACGAAGCATGAGCACTGTTTTATGATCGATATCTAAAACTCTATAGCTTGATTTTGTCTTAGGACTGTTTACCTGGTTTAAAATGTTGAGTGTTTTGTTAATATCGATCGTTCCGTTCTGCAGGTCAATATCAGACCATTCCAGGGCCAGACATTCACGGATGCGCAGTCCAGTAGCTAGGAGCGTTTTATAAAGCACAGTATCATAAAAATTGATAAAGGTATTCTCCAGGTTATCGAGATAGGAGAGGAAGTTTTTAAGTTCCTGATCTTGAAAGTATTTAATTTCTTGTTTATCTCTGGTTATCTTTCTAGGAATAACAATATCACGAGCAGGGTTATTGTCTAATGCTTGAATAGAAATTCCATACTGTAGAATACGTTTATTTAAGGCATGAAGATGATTGTATTCTTTATATCCTGTTCCGTCCTGATTGTACTCATCCGCCCACTTATTTACCTGAGTTTGGATAATAACAGGAGTAAGTTTATCTAGTTTGTAAGTACTAAATGAGGGCAAGAGGTAATTATTTAAGCAACCTTTTATCTTTATCTGCGTATTAGTCTTTATGGTATGCTGGTAGGTTTGCCAGAATAAGTCCACAAGTTCGCTATAGGTTGTTATATGTGAGCGTTGTTTCCGTGTAGAGCCGTTTTTCTCAAATTCTACCTTAGCCTGGGTGGCCTTGTTTCTGAGTTCTTTCTTTGTTCGTGCTGATATGGTAGTCTTGACCTTCTTACCAGTCACAGAATCAATGCCAAGATAGATACTGGAGCGGTAGACTGCTGATCCGTCTTTTTTCGTGTGTTGTGTAATTTTCATGGTTTTACTCCTTTTTCCATCAGCAGGCAAGCAATTAGAAAAGGTTTTGAGTTTATACCATGCGAGGAGCTACGAGAACCCCTCTATTTTCGATTTTAAGAGGACGGACGGTAAATTATACAAGAATAGGAAGCAAGGCGGATATGGGGCATATATGGGGTTTGAAAAAGCCCATATATTGCAAGTAGTTCTATCTTAATGTGTCAGTGATATTATACCAATTATTCGGAAATCCAAGTGTGTCCAATACAATGCCGGCTTCAATGGAGGGCGCTTTTTTATTTAGAGCTTTGGTTCTTTTTATAATAGTGTTATGTAATTGAGCGTATTGTGTGGAAGCAAGTAGGCATTGCAAGGCAAGAAAAACATAATATACAGATTGTCTTGATGTATTGGCATTGTTATTGTAATAGTGGAAATAAGCTAGTTGTGGAAGATTCTCACGACATTTATAATTGAAAAGTTTATTATTATGAGCAGTGATATTTCTAATTTCTAGTATATTTTTAATAATACTTTCTAAAGCCTTTCCGCTTAAAAGGTCTTTACTAGGTCTATTTTGGATGTATTCAATATTTTCTTGTAAGAATGGTGATAAATCTCTAGCTATTTGATTTTTTATATCAGTGTTTAGATTTCTATAAAAGTTAAATGCTTGCCCTAATGTAAGTTCATTGATGATAACCCAGAAAGGAACAACGCCATGTTGTTTATAGTGGTGTTTTATAGAATTGTTTTGCTTATCCCTATTATAATCATTGAGTATTTTAGCTAATATACTGATTAAATTTGTAATTTGTGCGAGCCTTTTTGCATCTTTTTGTGTTTCAAAATTATTAATATCTAGATAAGAGTATGGCTTTGGATATGATTCTGAAAAACGATATGCCAGTACGGATTTAAAGTGTTTTTCTGCATCTATAATTGCTTTTAAAAAAGCTGATTTAATTTCTTTATCGTAAAAGTGTGTTGCAGCTATTTCTCTAAAGTCTGCACCAGCTATAAATTTATCTTTTGATGTTTGAAAAAACTTACTATATCCGTTGACGACGTTGTAATAGTTGTTAGTTAGAAGGTATCTTTTACATTCTTCTATGTTATCTATTTCTAAACCTCTAGACTGGAGAAGTTTTATTTGTTCATCTAATGTTTGAAATGGTTTCATATATGTTCCTTATATACAAAAACACCACCTAGTAGAACTAGGCGGTGTTTCGCGTACTCTGTTCCCTTGGGAGCAGAAACTCTTCTCATTGCCTAATAATACTGTAATTTTTAGTTTTTGTCAATATTTTTAGTTTGTTTTTTAAAAATTTTTGAGTATCGAAAAAACTCAACGCTGGGAAAGTTGCTTTTATTGCATTGTCAGACAAGTCAGCAGTAGCAGGCTTGTCTTTTTCTATTTGTCACTTTTGCCGTTTTTTGCGCTTTAGTTTGTAAAATTGGCTTTCTATTTTTCACTTTCCCTTGTTTTTGCACAATAGACCTTAGAAATAGGGGCACTATTGGCGAATATGGAGGATTTTTATAGAATCTTCTCAAAAACCATTGTAGCCTGGATACGGTCACCACCGCCTAAACCTTTGCTTCCACCATTGGCGGTTGTGATTGTATGTAGGCGATAACCTTTTGAAGCTTGTTTATTGATAACCTCTTCTAATTCTGTAAGGTTTCCTGATCCAGTGCCGAAAAACTTTTCTTTCAAAGTTACCTGAAGAACAACGTAGTGTAGTCCATTTACTCCAGAAGCGGTAGAAAAACTACCTTCTTGTTTTACAGTATCAAAAAATCCCATGGGGGTTACTCCTTTTCGTTGTCTCTCTCAGATAGTTTTTGAACTAAATCAAAAGCTATTTTTTTATCATAGTCATTTAAAGAAATATAGTTGATTAAAATATCTGCAAAATTTGTATTGTTCTCTTTATCAGCATTTATTAGTTCTTCAATTGTAAACATATACGATGGGATATGATTAAGCAATCCTTTTCCAAAATTGTTATACTTTACAGGATTATTTATATGTTCTTCAACGTTTTTATATGCCGAACCAAGTTCATTTATTTTTTCAATATCTATATCATTAAGTAATTTTTTAAATTCGTTACTTTGGATTATTTTTAAAATATTTTGTTTATCTTCAAATCCTAATAAGTAAGCAACATTTACTCCGAAGTAGTCAGCAAGCTGTCGAGCTTTTTCTGGTTTGATTTGACTTTCTCCGTTTTCCCATTTTTGGTATCCTCTACGGGTCACACCCATAACTTTAGCGACGTCCTCTTGAGTGTCGCCTTTTTTTTGTCTCAACTCTTTTAATCTGTTCATGTATATTACCTCATTTTAATTATATCACAAAATAACAAAAAGCTAACAAAAAATTCACTTTTTATCATTTTGTTGTTGACAACTAACAAAAAATACGCTACAATACAACCAAGCTAACAAATAGTTAGCAAAAGAAAGGGAGGATTTTATTGCTTATTACCTCAACACAAGCAAAAGCGATTCGCCGAAAGCAAGCTGATAAGAAATTGACTGCTAAGCAAGCAGGCGAAGAAATCGGAGTTACACAAGTTACCTATCGAAAAATTCGAGACGGTGGCGAAGTCAAGCCGAGCATTTACCAAAAAGCCATGGAATGGCTTGCTGAAGATTATTAGAAAGGAGCATAAGACAGAATCAAGAATATTTCTGCTTGCTACCTATGGCAGTATCAAGGGTTTGTAGGGGTTTATTCTCTCCTAAATTTTCCCTACCACAATGATTTACCTTGGTACTGTTTTAGGTGGCAAGCACGAGCAACAAGAAGAAAGGAGTGAACCAATGGAATTGGTTTATATGGACGGCAAGAAAGAGCCGTATACACTGAGCAGTATCGTTGCAGACTGCGCTGAAATTAAGCACAGACATTTGAAGATTTTGCTGAATAAACACCGAGAGGACTTTGAGAGTTTTGGAAAGGTGACATTTAAAATTTCACCTTCAGAGAGTGGGCAAAATGTACGGGATTATATTTTGAACGAGCAACAAGCAACATTGCTGATCACTTACTTACGAAATACAGAACCCGTAAAAGAGTTTAAGAAGAACCTAGTCAAAGCCTTTTTTGAAATGCGTGATGAACTTTCTAAACGCTATCTTCAAAGAGAACTGGAAAAACCGAAGCGTAAAAGTTTAACTGAAGCTATTCAAACATGGGAGAAAGCCCCCAAGCATGCCTATAGTACTCTTACAAACTTACTACTAAAGGGGGTGACAGGGAAGAATAAAGCGCAACTCATGAAGGAGCGAGAAAGTAAGAACGGCATTGAGGGCTTGACAAGTGCAGAACTGACAAACTACCAACGTTTGGAAGATATGGCAATAGCTATGATTAATTTGAATAGGGGGTATTCAGAAATTAAGGAATTAATTTTTAAAGTATAGGAGTATAGAAAATGGAAAATGATTTTAAGACAGTTACAAATGCCAAGGGGTTAGAAATTCCTAAGTATCCCAAGGATTTTAAAAAGCTAGTTGAGAAAGACAGACAACTAGCCGAATATATTTGTATGAACTACGAGAACTTGGACAGTGAAGACCTGGGCGCATTTCTTGAAACGGTGGAGCAGGGATTCAGTTGGATTCTAGATCTTATCGAAAGCAAAGACTTGCTTTATAAACCACAGTCAGGTAGTAATTATGCAAAAAGAAAATAAAAAAATCACTTGCTCAAATTTTAGACGAGGAGAGCAAGCGACACAATTCAGAGTATAGAAATTTTTTCTATGCTTTGATTATAGCAAAAAATATCTATTCTATCAAATATCTCAAGAAAAACCGAAGAGCAGGCAAGCAATTAGAAAAGGTTTTGAAAATCAAGTGCTGATAGGGTGATTCTAAGGCCTTGTTTAGCTGAAAGATGGGTAATTACTCACGAAACACCGCTACAAGCGTTCGCCAACTTGGGGCAATCGCCCAGCGTTTGGAGTGGTGAAACAATCCAATATAGGAAAAAGGGAAAACAGACTATGACAGAAACAACATACGATATTATCGCTAAAAGCTTGGATAGAATTAGTATGGAATTACACCAAGCAGACGAAAACAATGATTTTTTAAGAATAGGACTCTTATCAGGACAATTAAAAGCTATCAAAGAAGATTTACACCGCTTACTTTGGATTGAACTTCCTGAATTGAATGACAGCCATAAAATCAAAGCGATCTCTAAAAGAACTACGGGAATCTTTTTCAGCCCTGGTATTTTTGAATTGGATGCTATGCGACAAGCATTCTTTAAACGCCAAGCCAAGCATTTTTTTGACAATGCAACAGAGCAACAGGCGTATATAGAATATGCTGAAAAGGAGTATTTAGAGGCTACTATAACCTTGAAGGATATTCTTTTTAACTCTAAAAATGGGACTCGACAAGTAAATAAAGATTGTCTTGTAGAAAAATTTGAAGAGGCAATGCAATGACACAATCAGAATTTTACAACCGAATGACTAAAATCAAGGATAGACATCCGAACCTCTTTCAGTTCATAATTGACTTTTTAGATGATAAAGTAACTCCAGAAGAGGTGTACGACTTTCTGAAGATGGAGCACAGCTATCAAGTGAATTATATCAAGAATTACCAAGCGAGGGCATAGCATGAATGAACTAGATTTAAGCAATACACAGGCGCTTATTTTTACCGTGATATTGGTTGACTTTCTCATGTATCTAAACCACCGAGACCGCAAAAAAAGCGCCCAAATCGAGCGAGAAAGTACACAGACGATAGAAACAATTAGCGAGGGTTTAAGCCCTGATTATGGGCGATATATTCAGCTTGCAGCGGTTAAGCCATGGGGGTAATAAGATGTTTGAAAAAATGATTGAAGATTTAAAGTCTAAGATTTTGGAAGCAGTGGAACGGTATTTAAAAAGCCATGAGAAAGTACCTCAAAAAAGATTAGATTTGATCAGCAAGGTGGAACTAAAGGAAGAACTGGGCATAGGAGATAAAACCTTGATAAAATGGGAAGGTGCAGGACTACCGCAGTATATACCGCCTATTGAAGATACTAGAAAAGCGTATTATAAAATCTCAGACGTTTTAAAGTTTTTGGGGGTAGATGATGGCAAAGACTAAAATATATTTTTGGTTAAAAGTTGATAAGAAGTTTTTTGATAATCTTTTTATTAAACGACTTAAAAATATGCCTGGTGGCTACACTATGACAGTGATTTATATCCGTCTTATGTTGGAAAGTTTAGAAGATGATTGTATTTTGTACTATGAGGGGTATTTTGATAATTTGGTACAGGAGCTAGCCTTAAAATTGGATGTGTCCGAGGATGATATAAATATGACAGTTGCATATTTTACAAAATGCGGACTGATTCAGATAGACGATGATGGACATGCTACATTATCGCAAGCAAAAGCCATGGTTGAGAGTGAAACAAATTGGGCAAAATACAAGCGAGACCAAAGAAAAAATAGTCAAAATTTACCAAAATTGGAGAATGTCCAAAATAAAAAGACTATTTCCAACTCATGTCCAACAGAGATAGAGAAAGAGAATAGAGTTAATAGTAAGAGTAATAATTTATATTTAGATAATATATTGTCGGGAAATCCCGACTACAATTTTCCTACTTGGCTTGAAGAAACAGCTATAAAAGATTTAGAGAAAACAAAACATAAAGAACTTTGGATTCCTATTGCTTATCTGAATCAAGTAGCTAATAAGAGGTATAAGTTTGTTGATAAGACAAAAAGGCTTTTACTAGCACGATTCAAAGAAGGCTATACACTGGAAGATTTTAAACAGGTGATAGATATTAAAACAGCAGAATGGAAGGAGAGTCCTGAATTTTCTAAATATCTGAGACCTGAAACACTTTTTGGATCTAAGTTTGACGGTTATTTGAATCAAAAGCCTAAAACCATAAAAGGGAAGTCCGAAGACAACTTTCCAGATCTACCATTTTAGGAGTTGCACAGATGAAGGAACAATTTAAAGAATTTAATAACAGAAAAATATCGGATAAAGTTTGCGATATTCACCAGGTAAATTATTGGGAAATTTCTGTACCGGTGTTAGGGGGTTCAGAAAGAAAACTACAAGCATTTTGCCCAGAGTGCGTGAAGGGAGAGATTAAACAGAAAGAGAAAGACCTATTGCAGCAGTTCGAGGACAGACAAGCCTACTTTAAAACTTATGATGTGTTAATGCGTGACAGTACGATCCCTAACGAGTTGAAAGGAGCGACGTTTGATAATTTCTTTGTTAAGACTACAGAGGAGCGTCAGATGTTAGAGTTTGTAAAGGGGCAAGCCCAGAAGTACCTTGGAGGTATGACGGGAAATACCTTAATTAGTGGTAGCACAGGAATAGGGAAAAGTCATTTATCTCTTGCTCTGGCCAAAGAAATCAATGAGAGTTTCAGAGAGAAGAACGATCCTAAGAGTGTCTTATTTGTCAGCTTAACCGAGATTATCAAGCAGATAAAAGAAGGTTGGGCTTATGGAAGGAATGCAAACTTAACAGAGTATGAGGCAGTTAAAAAGCTAGTTGATGTTGATTTTCTAATCATCGATGACCTTGGGGCAAAAAATGGAACAATCACTCCTAAGAGTGACTGGGAACAGGATTTCTTGTTTGATATTATCAACAATCGAGAAACTACGATTTTCAACACGAACCTAGATAGTAGTGAACTGCGGACGGTATACAATGCTAGAAATTCAAGTAGAATTTTGAAAGGTTTAGAAGGGAACACTTTCAAGGCTTTCACGATCAAAGATAAGAGATATACTATAAACACAGTGAGGGGAGAATATCAATGAATGATGATAAAATGCGATTTGCAACAGAGAAAGGCTTTGTTGTCTACGAAAAATGTGGTATAATAGAGATAGAAAAAGTTCCAAGTTTTGGAGAAATTATTTTATTCTATTCAGATGGGAAATTTACTCATCTAGTCAAAAAAGAAACTAAAAAATAAGTCTATTGAGAACAACTCAGGGACATACCGTAAGCATATAATGCTAGTGGTATGTCCCTTTTTGTTTGCATAGAAAGGGGGTGAGAGCAATGTCAGGAGATACTTCTTTAGGGTATGTAGTAGCCAATAAGTTTTCTATGGATCCAGATAAAAGACAGAAAATCTTTTCTCAGTGTAAAAAAGAAGATGATAGCTTAGAACAACGGAAACAAGAAATACTAGAGAAATATGCTAACAAACAAGACAAATCAAAATCTAGAAAAAATGATTTTAAAGGCTCGGAGAGTCATAAAAGAAAAGCTAAAAGCAAAGAATTTTAGAAAAAATTATAAACAAAAATCAGATATTAAAAGATGAAGGAGCAAAAAATGACAACTAACTTAGTTAAACAAAAAGAAAATCTAGAAGCTTATATCCGGAGTACAGGTTATAACACTAGGGGAATGAAAGTAGAAAATAATCATGTACTCATTGAAAAACCAATACTTGATAGTTACGAAGATGAACATCAACGTAAAGAATTGGTTGATCTAGTAAATGTTATTGAGACTCGTACCCGTGGTGGGAAGTATGAAGTAACTGACTTTGAATCTGATTCATTACAAGAAGTTAGTGAAAATTCGGTTGAGAGAACAGAAGCAGATAAAAAGAAAACTATCAGCGTTGATTACTTAGTTAAATTATTCAGTGGAAAACTTGATTTTTCACAGGAACAATTAGATGATGGCCAATATAATTTAACGGATTTTCTTGGTAAGAAGATTATTAAATTAAAACGTAGAACACGAAATAGAGAGATTGGGAAAATTCTCCAAACTGCGAAAGTGCAGACTGCTACAAGTATGGACGACTTGAAATCTATTGTTTCTTTAATCAATCCAGAGCGCAATGTATCTATGGTTGTTAGTCAATCACTATTTAGTGTCTTAGAAAAAATGAAAGACACTTCAGGAAATTATCTTCTTAAAGTTGATAAAGAGACAGGGACAAGTGAAACATTCTTTGTAGATAACTTTTTAATTGTAGATGATACAACATTAGGGAATAAAGGTGACAAAAAAGGCTTTATCGGAGATCTAGAAAACTTTGTTACTTTGTTTGATCGCAAGAAAGATACACTTAGTTGGGTGAATGCGAATGACTATTTTGGAAAACGGTTGATTTTACATACCCGATTTGATGTAAGAAAAGTTGAAGAAGATTGTGGTTACTTTATTCAATGGAATTAGGAGAAAGAAATGGATATTAATCAAGTATTTGATACACTGGATGATTTAGATAATAAAAAAAGTAAGATTAATTCAGCACGAGAACAGTTAAGCGAAAAAAGGAAAAGCCTGTTAGGCAATCAAGCAGTTTCATTTGAGAACATAGATTCTTTTTTGTCAAATAACTTAGAATCTTTAGAGCAGCTGGAAAATATGGAAAAAGCTATTAATGGCCTTCAGGAAAAATTTGATAGTGATTTTTCAGAAGCTAATGCAGTCATCTTTGAATACATTTTTAAAGAGACTAAGCAACGGATGGAAACTAAGAAGATCTATAAACAATACCGAAAGAAACTTAGACAAATTCTGGACGCATATGATGAAATTCAAGAACTAAAGAAGAATGTGGAAGAAATCCATACAGGTGTAGTCAGAGAAATAAGTCAGAAACATTCTCTATTGCTATATCGAACAGAAGTAAGTCCACTTACTGTTCTACCATTTTTAACCCCTGATTCTAGCGGGTGGATGAATTTTTCTAAGGAATATCGGGACATTAAAGAGTATTTAGAAAAATAGGGAACAAATTAAGTAAGGCTAGTGATATATGGCTGAAACAGAAGAGATATCGCTAGTCCTACTTTTATGCTTTACTAAGTTTCACATAACAAAGTAAGCATAAACTGAAAAGAAGTAATAGCTTGAAAGCAAGGTATATCAGGGGTTTACAGAATGGAGTGAGTTTCACAGAATGTAAGATATGAGAAACTGAGGGGATAAATTAAAGAAATTTCCCTTGAACTTGTCATACTGAAGAGTTGTCAAACTTAAAACAATGATACCTGATAAGTGGAGTGTTGGAAGGCTTTTAGCGCTTTTTGTCAGTTTGACAGAATTTACAATTTGACAAATTGCAAGATAAAAAATTTTTAAAATTTAAGTGGAGGTACTTGCCTATGTACGAGTTGAGTAACAGAGACTTGGACGGGATAGATATTGAGTTAGGACGGTATAGAACGCTTGCTAATAAAATTTATTTGAGAAGACAGGAACTAATACATAATAAGAAACATAGCGCTGAAGATTATACTGGTGGGAAAGGCAAGACAGTATCTAGTCCTACTGAAGCGACAATCATTAGAATTGAAGAAGACCAAACACTAAGATATTTAGAAGGTTTCAAACTAGTTGTAGATACCTTGATGGAAAACTTAATTGAAAGTGATCTAGTAATTTTTAAAATGAGATATTTAGAAGCTGGTGCGACTTGGGAAGACGTGGCAGAGAAACTAAATAAAACTACTCGTTACATAAATAGCCGTAGAAAGGTAATCGCTAAAAGATTTGTGGAATTGAAAGGATATTGACTCCCCCCACCTTTTAAAAAATCTTTCTTCCCAGTAGGGTACCGGTGAAGGGAACTTTTTCCAAGTCGGAGATGTTCAGAGAAAAAGGGGGTAAAAACTTATTGTTTTTAGAAAAAAGTATTAGTTTTTCTAAAATAGAATTGAGATGAAACTATTTTTCTGAAATAAGACCTAATTTTCAATTGATAAATGAATTGATTATGTCATTTATTTTTAAGATTTCTTCCAATAATAGTTTTTGATACTCTTTAAAATTTTTTGAGGAATGAAATTCAATCAGTTCTTCAAAGAATTTCGGGGGATTGGTAAATATTTGTAATGGGACATTTGAAATTTTATAATGAAATATATTATTTCTAAAATCTTGTCGGAAGTTAAAAACTTTTTCTTTGCGATCAAGGATATCAACAACTTCCTCCCGTTGGAAATCAGGAAATAAAGAGCTTTCCTTATTAAGAATCAAGCGTAAGGCTGTAATACTAACTAAATAGCATTGGCTTAGCGAGCGTGTAAAAAAGTAATTTTTTGATTTTAAGACACTTGGCATAATATGTACTACAAAATTATTCTGGCATAATATGTTAAATAAGAATAACTGAGTGCCCGTAGGCAGAACTCCTGTTAAAAAATTCCTTATTTTAGATTCAAATAAGAAAAAATCACGTTGTTCAAAGTTTTCAATTTTAATATCCTGGATTGTAGGCTTCTTAATAGTTTTTTGATTTACTGAATTAATTAAAGTTCCTAAAGCTTTGCTAAATTCAAAAAATAAATCAGTAGCTCTTTTATCAAAATAGGAAATATCCTTTTTATCAGTTTTCGATAAAATACTTTCTAGGTAAATATGATATTGGTTAGTGTTAGCGTATGGAATTTCGTTGAAGTAATATACCCCTAAATCATGTTGTCCAAAAATATTGATTACGAGTTTTTGAAATAAATTGTAATTTTCTACCATTTGTGAATAAAAGCGTCTCTCTATTTCAAGTATCAGTTTGTTAGCCTTGCTATATTTTTTATCAGAGTATTGCTTATAACTCACTCGGACACTAGATATTATTTTTTGAAATTCCTGTTCTCCAATATTTGGAAAATCACTATGAACATTTCTAGGTAAAAACTTTAGTATTCCATCACAGAGAGATGATACAAAAGGAAGGATACCTATTGATAGTTCTGAATAAACTGTCTTATCCAAACTTACAATATTTTCAAGCAGTTGCCTTACTTCAGCAACTTCATCAAGTAGGATTGAAAAAGAAATCATTTCTATCTTATCCATGTTAATCCTTTCAGAAAGTTATTGTTTATATTATAGTTATTGTAACATTATTATTGATAATTGATTAGATGAATAAAAAAGCACCTTCAAAGGTGCTAGTTCTTGCCTGCTGAACTCGTCAATATTACGCCCTTTTTAGGGCTCTTTTTGTGGACTTTTTTAGGAACTTTCAAGAAAAACTAAGGCGATTTAATGCCTAAATGTTTTTAAAGAAAGTCAGTATTTTCAAGGGCTGAGCTCTAAAAATTTGACTTATAGAGTGTTAAATGATAGTATAGTCAAAGATAGTCAAGGTTCAAAGAGAGAGGTGGGTTTGTAATGAGATTTAAAAATACATCGGATCATATTGAGGCCTACATCAAGGCGATTTTAGATCAATCTGGAATTGTGGAGTTGCAACGGAGTCAGTTGGCAGATACCTTTCAGGTTGTTCCTAGTCAGATCAACTATGTGATCAAGACACGCTTTACGGAAAGTAGAGGCTACTTGGTTGAAAGTAAGCGTGGTGGCGGAGGCTACATTCGTATAGGACGGATTGAGTTTTCTAGTCATCATGAAATGCTCCGAGAACTGCTTTACTCGATTGGTGAGCGGGTCAGTCAAGAAATTTATGAAGATATTCTGCAGCTTTTGGTTGAGCAGGAATTGATGACCAAGCAGGAGATGAATTTGCTAGTATCAGTAGCTTTGGATCGCGTTCTAGGAGAAGAAGCTCCAGTTGTTCGTGCAAACATGCTACGCCAGGTCATGCAAGAGGTAGATAGAAAAGGGAAGTAAGATGAACTATTCAAAAGCATTGAATGAATGTATCGAAAGTGCCTACATGGTGGCTAGCCATTTTGGAGCTCGTTATCTAGAGTCTTGGCACTTGTTGATTGCTATGTCCAATCACAGTTATAGTGTGGCAGGGGCAACTTTAAATGATTATCCGTATGAGATGGACCGTTTAGAAGAGGTGGCTTTGGAACTGACTGAAACGGACTATAGCCAGGATGAAACCTTTACGGAATTGCCGTTCTCCCATCGTTTGCAGGTTCTTTTTGACGAAGCAGAGTATGTAGCGTCAGTGGTCCATACTAAGGTGCTAGGGACGGAGCACGTCCTCTATGCGATTTTGCATGATGGAAATGCCTTGGCGACTCGTATCTTGGAGAGGGCTGGTTTTTCTTATGAAGACAAGAAAGATCAGGTCAAGATTGCTGCCCTACGTCGAAATCTAGAAGAACGTGCAGGCTGGACTCGTGAAGACCTTAAAGCTTTACGTCAACGCCATCGTACAGTAGCTGACAAGCAAAATTCTATGGCTAATATGATGGGCATGCCCCAGACTCCGAGCGGTGGTCTCGAGGACTATACGCATGATTTGACAGAGCAAGCGCGTTCTGGCAAGTTAGAGCCAGTTATCGGTCGGGACAAGGAAATCTCGCGTATGATTCAAATCTTGAGTCGTAAAACCAAGAATAATCCTGTCTTGGTTGGAGATGCTGGTGTTGGGAAAACTGCTCTAGCGCTTGGTCTTGCCCAGCGTATTGCTAGTGGAGATGTACCTGCGGAAATGGCTAAGATGCGCGTGTTAGAGCTTGATTTGATGAATGTTGTTGCAGGGACACGCTTCCGTGGTGACTTTGAAGAACGCATGAACAATATCATCAAGGATATTGAGGAAGATGGTCAAGTCATCCTCTTTATCGATGAACTCCACACCATCATGGGTTCTGGTAGTGGGATTGACTCAACTCTGGATGCGGCCAATATCTTGAAACCAGCCTTGGCGCGTGGTACCTTGAGAACGGTTGGTGCGACCACTCAGGAAGAATACCAAAAACACATCGAAAAAGATGCGGCTCTTTCTCGTCGTTTCGCCAAAGTGACGATTGAAGAACCAAGTGTGGTCGACAGCATGACTATTTTGCAAGGCTTGAAGGCGACTTATGAGAAGCATCACCGTGTGCAAATCACAGATGAAGCGGTTGAAACAGCCGTCAAGATGGCTCATCGTTACTTGACCAGTCGTCACTTGCCAGACTCTGCTATCGATCTCTTGGATGAGGCAGCAGCAACAGTGCAAAATAAGGCTAAGCATGTAACAGCAGACGATTCAGGTTTGAGTCCAGCTGACAAGGCCTTGATGGATGGCAAGTGGAAACAGGCAGCCCAGCTAATCGCAAAAGAAGAGGAAGTGCCTGTCTATAAAGACTTGGTGACAGAGTCTGATATTTTGACCACCTTGAGTCGCTTGTCAGGTATTCCAGTCCAAAAACTGACTCAGACTGACGCTAAGAAATACCTGAATCTGGAAGCTGAATTGCACAAACGTGTCATCGGTCAAGATCAAGCAGTTTCAAGCATTAGCCGTGCCATTCGCCGCAATCAGTCAGGGATTCGCAGTCACAAGCGTCCGATTGGTTCCTTTATGTTCCTAGGACCCACAGGTGTCGGAAAAACTGAATTAGCCAAGGCTCTAGCAGAAGTTCTTTTTGATGACGAATCAGCCCTTATCCGCTTTGATATGAGTGAGTATATGGAGAAATTTGCAGCCAGTCGTCTCAACGGAGCTCCTCCGGGCTATGTGGGTTATGAAGAAGGTGGGGAGTTGACCGAGAAGGTTCGCAACAAACCATACTCTGTTCTCCTCTTTGACGAGGTAGAGAAGGCCCATCCAGATATCTTTAATGTTCTCTTGCAGGTTCTGGATGACGGTGTCTTGACAGATAGCAAGGGACGCAAGGTCGATTTTTCAAATACCATTATCATCATGACATCAAACCTAGGTGCGACTGCCCTTCGTGATGATAAGACTGTTGGTTTTGGGGCTAAGGATATTCGTTTTGACCAGGAAAATATGGAAAAACGCATGTTTGAAGAGTTGAAAAAGGCTTATAGACCTGAATTTATTAACCGTATTGATGAAAAGGTGGTCTTCCATAGCCTGTCTAGCGATCATATGCAGGAAGTAGTGAAGATTATGGTCAAACCTTTAGTGGCAAGTTTGGCTGAAAAAGGCATTGACTTGAAATTACAAGCTTCAGCACTGAAATTGTTGGCAAATCAAGGATATGACCCAGAGATGGGAGCTCGTCCACTTCGTAGAACCCTACAAACAGAAGTGGAAGACAAGTTGGCAGAACTTCTTCTTAAGGGAGATTTGGTGGCAGGTAGCACACTTAAGATTGGTGTTAAAGCAGGCCAGTTAAAATTTGATATTGCATAAAAACGAGGTCGGGACAAAGTTCCCGACCTCTTTGTTTGCCTTTATTAGTTTGCTTTGCTGTTGCGACTGTTTTAGGGATGGCTATTTTTCTTAGAATTGCTCATGATGCGAATGAATAAATCTTTGTATTTATATTTTAAATAGGTTTCATGTAAGTACAATAAAGCTATATCTACAATCATAAAAATGGTTATTAGGTAAAATAAATCAAATGTAGTCTGAGCGTAGCGAACTGCAGACTGATAAGAACAGAAAGCTCCCAAAATCACTCAAGGAAGATACTTATAATACTTATTTAGCATAAGAGTGCACCCCCTATATTCTATTTCACTATTATTATATTCCTTCGTTTAACGCAATGCAAGCGATTACACAAAAACAAATTTAAATTTTTAACAGGAAAATCTCCTGTTTTTCTGTTTTATTACGAATAGAAGAGTAGGAGGAGTAAATGTATCTAAAGTATTTAAGATTTTTAAAATAGTTTAGATAAATTGTTGACATATTTAAATCCCAATGTTACAATTATATTACAAAAAGATTTCTTTATATTTCTAAAATATTACAAAGGAGTAGAAAAATGAAAAAGAAAACCTATATCAAATTGATGGCAGCAACTGTATTGGCTTCTACCCTACTATTAGGAGCTTGTGGAAATAAAAAGGAAACAACTCAAGCGAGTAGTTCTGCTAAGACAAGTCAATCATCAAGTTCTAAAGTAGCTTCTTCAAGTAAAGAAAGCAAGACTCAGAAGTCCTCAAGTTCAGCTTCATCTGAAAAGGCCAAGGCGTCTACTGACCAGTCTTCAGCAAGCGCAACACCATCACAAGCGACCCCTGCACCAGAACAAAGACAAGGTCATGAATTGTCTAATCAACAGGTAGCTAGCCAACAAACTCCTGCTCAGACTCCTTCAACTCAACAGGCTCCTCAAGCCCAGTCTAACCAATCAAGCTATGATCCTACAACTGACCGCAAACTTCAAGACAAACAAGCAGAGCAAAATAAACGCTACAAGGGTGTTTTAACCATGGTAGATGGTGATTTCTCAGCTGCAGCGGGCAATTGGAAGGGAGCAAATGGCGAAACTATCACAGTTTCATCAGATGGTCAATTTACAGTAGAATCTGCTGATGGAAAGAAAGAAAATTACTCTATCAAAGGCTATTCTTATACTCTTGATGATGGTAAGTATAATGCCAAAATTGGTGGAGGAAAAGTCATCCAAATTACAACAGGAGCGGATGGTAAGGTTTCCAGTGTTGCTTTGAGTCAATAATAACCCTCAGTATTTGAATTTTTACAATCAAAGAAAATCCGTCAGCTCAATAAGAGTTGACGGATTATTTTATACTTGTACTTGGGTTAAAAATTCTTCTGTAGTAAGAATTTGAGCAAACTCATCTTGTAGAGAAAGGAGATTAATCTCATGGATAGTCTCAGGAGAGATGGCTTGACCGTTTTTGTTAGATAGGGTAAAACTGGCAGTAGCATCTGCTAGTAAAGTGACTTCAAACCCAAGATTTGCTGCCATTCGTGTGGTAGTGGATACACAATGAGGCAGAGTCAAACCAACAACGACTAAATGACAAATCTGATTTGTTCGTAAATATGTTTCAAGATTTGTTCCAATAAAGGCGCTATTAACCGTTTTTTGAAAGATAGGTTCTGCAGTAACTGGCTCAAATCCACTTTTAAACACCTGATTTTGTTTGTTATAAAATTGCGACTGGGGGTTGTCAGATATGTGTTGAACATGTAAGACTGGAAGACCGTGTTTACGAAAGTATGTCAGTACCCTCAATGCTTGAGATTCAGCTTGAGGGTTGTTTCGTTCTCCCCAGATGGGTCTATCAAATGCTTTTTGCATATCGATAATCAGTAGAGCAGTATGAACCATTTTAAGCCTTATCCAATTGCAAGAGAGCCTCAATCTCTGCCAGAGTGCTAGCTTGTGAAATAGCTCCACGGAGTTTGGCTGCGCCAGATGTTCCACGGAGGTAGTGAGGAGCGAGGCCACGGAATTCACGAACTGCTACGTTTTCCCCTTTGAGGTTAATCAAACGTTTCAAGTGTTCGTAGGCGATTTTCATCTTGTCTTCAAAGGTCAAATCAGGTAGGATTTCTCCTGTTTCAAAGTAATGGTTGATTTGGTTGAAGAGGTAAGGATTTCCCATGGCAGCGCGGCCAATCATGACTGCATCAGCACCGACTTCTTCGATGCGTTGTTTGGCTTCTTGGACCGTACGGATGTCACCGTTGGCGATGAATGGAATCTTGGTCAAAGCTTGAGCGACCTTGTGAAGGGTCTCAAGGTCTGCATGACCCGTATACATTTGTTCGCGGGTACGGCCATGCATAGCAAGGGCAGAAACACCTGCAGCTTCAGCAGCGAGGGCATTTTCTACTGCAAGAGACGGGTCAGACCAGCCTGTACGCATTTTGACAGTAAGTGGAATATCAAGGACAGATTGAACCTTGTTGATAATAGAGTAGATCTTGTCTGGGTCCTTGAGCCACATAGCGCCAGCTTCGTTCTTCACGATTTTATTAACTGGGCAGCCCATGTTGATATCCACGATATCGGTTTTGGTGTTTTCTTGGATGAATTCTGCTGCGCGTGCCAGGCTGTCTTCATCACTACCAAAAAGTTGGATAGAAACAGGGTTTTCGCCTTCATCGATATGAAGCATATGCAGGGTTTTTTCGTTGTTGTATTGGATTCCCTTGTCAGAGACCATTTCCATGACAACGAGTCCAGCTCCGAGCTCTTTTGCAATAGTACGAAAGGCTGAGTTGGTCACGCCAGCCATGGGCGCTAAAACGGTACGATTGGGAATCTCAACATTGCCAATCATAAAGGGTGTATTAAGATTTGTCACGAATGAGTTCCTCCAGGTCGTGTTCATCAAAGTTGTAAGTTGTTTGGCAGAATTGACAAGTGATTTCTGCCCCGTGGTCTTCCTCTTTCATTTCCTGTAAGTCTGAGCTTGGAAGGCTAGCAAGAGCGTTCATAAAGCGTTCATGGCTACAGTCACATTGGAAACGGATTTCTTCTTCAGAAAGACGCTTGTAGGCCTCGTCCCCGTAGATAGCCTTGAGGAGGGCTTCGATATGGTCTTCACTTTCGAGAAGGGTCGAGATAGCTGGCATTTCTTGGATGCGTTTTTCAAAGCGAGCAATCTCTTCTTCCTTGGCTCCCGGCAAGACTTGGACTAGGAAACCACCTGCAACCTTGACCTTGTCTTCTTCGTCCAAAAGGACATTGAGACCGACTGCTGAAGGTGTTTGTTGGCTTTCAGTCAGGTAAAAGGCAAGGTCTTCACCAATTTCTCCAGAGATAAGGGGAGTCATAGAGTTGTAAGGATTTCCAGTACCGTAGTCTGTGATAACGAGGAATTGACCATTTCCAACAAAAGGTCCAACTAGGACTTCACCAGTTGCAGTCTTTTTGATGTCAACACCAGGATTTTGAACGTAACCTTTGACATTCCCCTTGGTATCAGCGACGGTGATGATAGCACCTAGAGAGCTAGATCCCAACACCTTAACTGTTAGTTTAGTATTTCCTTTTTCATTGGCTGCGAGAATCTGGCTAGCGATAAGAGTTCGACCAAGCGCTACAGTTGAGCTAGCTTGGGTTTGGTGTTTTTCTTGAGCAGTGCGGACGGTTTCTGTGCTGTCAAGGACAAAAGCACGAAAGGCGCCACTTTCTGATATAGTTTTAATAATTTTATCCATAGTTACTATTTTAGCATAAAAATGCCCAAAGGGGGAGCCGTGTGTTTGCTGATTTTCAGGATAATGGACCAGGAAATCAGCATGAAAATAAAAAGAGAAACAGATTATTTCAGCATTTGTAAGATTTATGCTATGCTATGCTTAAGGTAGAAAATGAAAGGGGTAACAAATGTATTTAGGAGACTTGATGGAAAAGGCTGAATCTGGCCAATTTTCAATCCTTTCCTTTCTATTACAAGAGTCTCAGACGACCGTCAAGGCTGTAATGGAGGAAACAGGATTTTCAAAAGCAACCCTAACCAAATATGTCACCCTGCTCAATGACAAGGCTTTGGACAGTGGCTTAGAGCTGACTATTCACTTAGAAGATGAAAATCTGCGTCTGTCGATCGGTGCAGCTACCAAGGGGAGAGACATTCGGAGCCTGTTTTTGGAGAATGCTGTTAAGTACCAGATTGTGGTCTATCTTCTCTACCACCAACAGTTTTTAGCCCATCAGCTGGCTCAAGAATTGATGATTAGCGAGGCTACGCTTGGCCGTCACTTGGCTGGTTTAAATCAGATTTTGTCAGAATTTGACTTATCTATCCAAAATGGACGTTGGCGAGGTCCAGAGCATCAGATTCGCTATTTCTATTTCTGTCTTTTCCGCAAGGTCTGGTCCAGTCAGGAATGGGAAGGTCACATGCAGAAACCAGAGAGAAAACAGGAGATTGCCACTTTAGAAGAAATCTGCGGTGCAAGTTTGTCTTCGGGTCAGAAATTGGACTTGGTTCTCTGGGCTCATATCAGTCAACAGCGTCTTCGGGTTAATGCTTGTCAGTTCCAAGTGATAGAAGAGAAAATGCGAGGGTATTTTGACAATATTTTCTACCTTCGTTTGCTGAGAAAGGCTCCGTCCTTTTTTGCTGGACAACACCTTCCTCTAGGAACTGAGGATGGGGAGATGATGATTTTCTTCTCTTTCCTCCTATCTCATCGCATTCTTCCTCTTCATACTATGGAATATATCCTTGGTTTTGGAGGGCAGTTGGCCGATTTGCTGACACAGTTGATTCAAGAAATGAAGAAGGAGGAGTTGCTGGGTGATTATACAGAGGATCACGTTACCTATGAACTCAGTCAGCTTTGTGCTCAAGTCTATCTCTATAAGGGCTATATTTTACAGGACCGCTACAAGTACCAGTTGGAGAATCGTCATCCTTATTTTTTGATGGAACATGATTTTAGGGGAACGGCAGAGGAGATTTTTCATGCCTTGCCTGCCTTTCAGCAGGGGACGGATTTGGATAAGAAAATTCTCTGGGAATGGCTCCAGTTAATTGAATATATGGCTGAAAATGGTGGCCAGCATATGCGGATTGGTTTGGATTTGACATCAGGTTTTCTTGTCTTTTCAAGGATGGCAGCCATTTTGAAACGGTATTTGGAATACAATCGTTTTATTACCATTGAAGCCTATGACCGAACTCGACATTATGATTTGCTGGTTACCAATAACCCGATTCATAAGAAGGAACAGACTCCAGTTTATTATTTAAAAAACGACTTGGATTTGGAAGATTTGGCAGCGATTCGTCAGTTATTATTCACTTAAAAGGCTTGGTTGTTCCAGGTCTTTTTTGTGAAATTCACACAATCTACTCACATTTTTTAAAAAATTAAAAAAAGTTGATGAATAAGAAAGCGCTTTATTTTGTATACTAGTTAGTGTAAAGAGGAAACATCCTCAAGATCTTTATCAGGAGGACAGCACATGTCACAAGAAAAATACATTATGGCCATTGACCAGGGAACTACAAGTTCTCGTGCCATCATTTTCAACAAAAAAGGGGAAAAGGTTAGCTCGAGTCAAAAAGAGTTTACCCAGATTTTCCCTCAGGCAGGTTGGGTAGAGCACAATGCCAATGAAATTTGGAACTCTGTTCAGTCAGTTATTGCGGGTGCTTTCATCGAAAGTGGTGTCAAGCCAAATCAAATCGAAGCAATCGGAATTACCAACCAACGTGAAACAACTGTCGTCTGGGATAAGAAAACAGGGCTTCCTATCTACAACGCAATCGTTTGGCAGTCACGCCAGACAGCACCTTTGGCTGAACAACTAAAAAGTCAGGGTTATGTGGAAAAATTCCATGAAAAGACTGGTTTGATCATCGATGCTTACTTCTCTGCTACCAAGGTTCGTTGGATTTTGGACCATGTAGAAGGCGCTCAAGAGCGAGCAGAAAAAGGAGAATTGCTCTTTGGTACCATTGATACTTGGTTGGTTTGGAAATTGACTGACGGTGCGGCTCACGTGACGGACTACTCAAATGCAGCTCGTACCATGCTTTATAACATTAAAGAACTCAAATGGGATGATGAGATTTTGGAAATCCTCAACATTCCTAAGGCTATGCTACCAGAAGTTCGTTCTAACTCTGAGATATACGGTCAGACAGCGCCATTCCATTTCTACGGTGGAGAAGTGCCAATCTCAGGTATGGCTGGGGACCAACAAGCAGCCCTCTTTGGGCAGTTGGCCTTTGAACCAGGTATGGTCAAGAATACTTATGGAACAGGTTCTTTCATCATCATGAATACTGGTGAAGAGATGCAGTTGTCTGAAAACAACCTATTAACAACCATTGGTTACGGAATCAACGGCAAGGTTTACTATGCCTTGGAAGGTTCTATCTTCATCGCAGGAAGTGCCATTCAATGGCTTCGTGACGGTCTTCGCATGGTAGAAAATTCACCAGAATCTGAAAAATACGCTCGTGATTCTCACAACAATGATGAAGTTTATGTCGTTCCAGCCTTTACAGGTCTAGGTGCTCCATACTGGAACCAAAACGCTCGCGGTTCTGTCTTTGGCTTAACTCGTGGAACAACTAAAGAAGACTTTATCAAGGCGACTTTGCAATCTATCGCTTATCAAGTGCGTGACATCATCGACACCATGCAAGTGGATGCTCAGACAGCTATCCAAGTCTTGAAAGTAGACGGTGGTGCAGCTATGAACAATTTCCTCATGCAGTTCCAAGCTGATATTTTGGGAATCGATATCGCACGCGCCAAAAACTTGGAAACAACAGCTTTGGGGGCAGCCTTTCTAGCAGGTTTGTCAGTGGGCTATTGGAAGGACTTGGATGAGTTGAAACTCTTGAATGAGACAGGAGAACTCTTTGAACCATCTATGAATGAATCTCGCAAGGAACAACTCTACAAGGGCTGGAAGAAAGCTGTGAAAGCAACCCAAGTCTTTGCGGAAGTAGACGACTAATACTGGAAGAATAAAGCGACTTAGTTAGAAAGTGTGTAAATATGGAATTTTCAAAGAAAACACGTGAATTATCAATTCAAAAAATGCAGGAACGTACCCTGGACCTCTTGATTATCGGTGGAGGAATCACAGGGGCTGGTGTAGCTTTACAGGCAGCAGCTAGTGGTCTAGATACTGGTTTGATTGAAATGCAGGACTTCGCAGAAGGAACATCTAGCCGTTCAACAAAATTGGTTCACGGAGGTCTTCGTTACCTCAAACAATTCGACGTAGAAGTGGTATCAGACACGGTTTCTGAACGTGCAGTGGTTCAACAAATCGCACCACACATTCCAAAACCGGACCCAATGCTCTTGCCAGTTTACGACGAAGATGGAGCGACCTTTAGCCTCTTCCGTCTTAAAGTAGCTATGGACTTGTATGACCTTTTGGCAGGGGTTAATAACACGCCAGCTGCCAACAAGGTTTTGAGCAAGGAAGAAGTCTTGGAACGCCAGCCAAACTTGAAGAAAGAAGGTTTGGTAGGAGGTGGAGTTTACCTTGACTTCCGTAACAACGATGCGCGTCTCGTGATTGAAAACATTAAACGTGCCAACCAAGACGGTGCTCTCATTGCCAACCACGTGAAGGCAGAAGGCTTCCTCTTTGACGAAAGTGGCAAGATTACAGGTGTCGTAGCTCGTGATTTGTTGACAGACCAAGTGTTTGAAATCAAGGCTCGTCTGGTTATCAACACAACAGGTCCTTGGAGCGATAAAGTACGCAATTTGTCTAATAAGGGAACCCAATTCTCACAAATGCGTCCAACTAAGGGAGTTCACCTAGTAGTGGATTCAAGCAAGATCAAGGTTTCACAACCAGTTTACTTTGACACAGGTTTAGGTGATGGCCGTATGGTCTTTGTTCTCCCACGTGAAAACAAGACTTACTTTGGTACAACTGATACAGACTACACAGGTGATTTGGAACATCCGAAAGTGACTCAGGAAGATGTAGACTATCTGCTTGGCATTGTCAACAACCGCTTCCCAGAAGCCAACATTACCATTGACGATATCGAAAGCAGCTGGGCAGGTCTTCGTCCATTGATCGCAGGAAATAGCGCTTCTGACTACAATGGAGGAAATAACGGAACCATCAGTGATGAAAGCTTTAACAACTTGATTGCGACTGTTGAATCTTATCTTTCTAAAGAAAAAACGCGTGAAGATGTTGAGTCTGCTGTCAGCAAACTTGAGAGCAGCACATCTGAGAAACATTTGGATCCATCTGCAGTTTCTCGTGGTTCTAGTTTAGACCGAGATGACAATGGCCTTTTGACCCTTGCTGGTGGTAAAATCACAGACTACCGTAAGATGGCTGAAGGAGCTATGGAGCGCGTGGTTGACATCCTCAAAGCAGAATTTGACCGTAGCTTTAAACTCATCAACTCTAAGACTTACCCTGTTTCAGGTGGGGAATTGAACCCAGCAAATGTGGATTCAGAAATCGAAACCTTTGCGCAACTTGGAGTGTCACGTGGCTTGGATAGTAAGGAAGCTCACTATCTCGCAAATCTTTACGGTTCAAATGTACCGAAAGTCTTTGCCCTTGCTCACAGCTTGGAACAAGCACCAGGACTCAGCTTGGCAGACACTTTGTCACTTCACTATGCAATGCGCAATGAGTTGGCTCTTAGCCCAGTTGACTTCCTCCTTCGTCGTACCAACCACATGCTCTTTATGCGTGATAGTTTGGATAGCATCGTTGAGCCAGTTTTGAATGAAATGGGACGATTCTATGATTGGTCAGAAGAGGAAAAAGCAGCTTACCGTGCGGATGTCGAAGCAGCTCTCGCTAACAACGATTTAGCAGAATTAAAAAATTAAGAAAAAATCAAAGAGGTGGAGGGCAGGCCTCCTTGTCGCCCGCCCCTTCTTTTTAATGGAGACAGAAAGATGATGAATGAATTATTTGGAGAATTTCTAGGGACTTTAATCCTAATTCTTCTAGGAAATGGTGTTGTTGCTGGTGTGGTTCTTCCAAAAACCAAGAGCAACAGCTCAGGTTGGATTGTGATTACGATGGGTTGGGGGATTGCAGTTGCAGTTGCAGTCTTTGTATCTGGAAAACTCAGTCCAGCTCATTTGAATCCAGCTGTGACAATTGGTGTGGCTTTAAAAGGTGACTTGCCTTGGGCATCAGTATTCCCTTATATCCTAGCCCAGTTCGCAGGGGCTATGCTGGGTCAGATTTTGGTTTGGTTGCAATTCAAACCGCATTATGAGGCAGAAGAAAATGCAGGCAATATCCTGGCAACCTTCAGCACTGGTCCAGCTATCAAGGATACAGTTTCTAACTTGATCAGCGAAATCCTTGGCACCTTTGTATTGGTATTGACAATTTTTGCTTTGGGACTTTATGACCTTCAAGCAGGAATCGGAACCTTTGCAGTGGGGACTTTGATTGTCGGTATCGGTCTATCACTAGGTGGGACAACAGGTTATGCCTTGAACCCTGCGCGTGACCTTGGACCTCGTATCATGCATAGCATTTTGCCAATTTCAAACAAGGGAGACGGAGACTGGTCTTATGCCTGGATTCCTGTTGTGGGACCTGTTATCGGAGCAGCCTTGGCCGTTCTCGTATTCTCACTTTTCTAATTTAGAAAATAGAGCTTGAGATGAGTATCTCAGGCTTTTTTCATTGAGTATAACTTCTTAGAGCTAGCCTCCAACGATAATAATTCCTTCAAAAAATAGGAAGAATAAAGGCACTAGCTTTTGCTTTCTCATGTAAAAAACCTCACTTTTGTTTTCTGCTATTTTATGCTAAAATATTAAAAATCAAAAACTATTCCCATATATGCTTGTTGGAGAGATATTATGAAAAAATTTGGAGAAATTTTTAAAAAGTTTCGAGAATCTAGAGGTTTTCGCTTGAAAGATGTCGAAAAAGCTGGTATATCAACATCACAGCTCTCACGTTTTGAAAAGGGAGAGACTGATTTAACCATTTCAAAATTTATGGCTATTTTGGATGAAATTAACATGCCTATTGATGAATTTATGTATGCTGTTCATGATTTTCATCGTGATGAACTGAACGAACTCTTATCAAAGGTTAGGCATTTTGTATCAAATCATGATGTTGATGGGTTGAAAAAACTACTTTATTCTCAGATGGAGTCAGATTCTAAACAAGAGAAATTTCATAAGCTTAACATTATTTTATTAAAAATTCGTTTACAAGATTTATTGGGAGAAGCTTATTATTCTGGTGATGATTTATCTTATCTAACTGACTATCTCTTTAGTGTTGAATATTGGGGATACTATGAATTATTGATTTTTTCAAATACTTTAGATGTCCTAAAACACGATGTCTTCATGGTTTTGGCTAGAGAGATGTCTAGACGTTCTGATTTTTATAAAGAAATTCCTAATAATAGACGACTGATTTCATCTATGCTATTGAACGGATATATCACATGTATTGAAAGAGGAAAATTTCTTGATGCTTTGTATTTTGAAAAACGACTAAACCAATGCTTTTTCACTGAAACTGAAATTTATGAACGGTTGGTGTTTCAGTATGCCCAATATCTATATCGCTACAAAACAGAGACGGATTGCAAAGCAATTATTGAAATGAGGAAGTGTATTGGAGCAATGAAATTAGCGGGAAGTAACCATTTGGCAAAGAATTATGAAAGGCACTTAGAAAAAATTTTAGCAGATAAAGGGTAGTGTGCAGATATGGGAATGTTTTATTGTAAGTGATGAAAAAGAATATAATTACAGTATCCTATTTGAAAGGAGTTACAATTATGTCTAAAGAACTTGAAAAAGTCCTTGAGTCTAGTTCTATGGCAAAAGGCGACGGTTGGAAGTGATAAAGTAATTTATCTCATAGGATAAGCAGAGGTTACTTTTCCCTCTGCTTTTTTAGAAAGGTATTCAAGATGAGAAGAATTTCAGAAGATATTTTATTTAGACTAGAGAAGTTTGGTGGAATTTTAATAAATAAAACAAATTTTGATCGAGTTGAATTAGATGAGACTGAGGCTTTTTTTCTATATCTAGTTCAAACCCATGGTTTCGAAATTGCTGTTTCTTTTTTTAAGAAAGATATAGAAGCAGGAAAATTAAAGCGAGCATTATCATTAGATATCTATTCTGATAAAAATATTGAGGGATCATTGAAAGATCCTGCCGAAACTTTAAAAAATGCGAGGAAGCATGTAGCAAAATTAAAAAAGCATAATATACTGAGTTTTCCACTCGAATTAGTAATATATCCTAGTATGTACTGTGATTTAAAATGTGGTTTTTGTTTTTTAGCAAATCGAGAAGATAGAAATTCCAAACCTGCTAAAGATTGGGAGCGAATTTTGCGTCAGGCAAAAGATAATGGAGTGCTTAGTATTTCAATTTTAGGTGGAGAGCCGACTAGATATTTTGATATTGATAATTTATTGATAGCTTGTGAAAAACTAAAGTTGAAGACTACTATAACGACCAATGCCCAGTTAATAAAGAAAAGCACAGTAGATATTCTGACTAATTCTAACTATATTACACCAGTTTTATCTTTGCAGACTTTAAATCCTGAATTAAATTTTGAATTGATGGGGGTAAGACCTGATAGACAGATAAAATTAGCGAAATATTTTAAAGCTGTTGGAAAAAAATGTAGAATTAATGCAGTGTATACAAAGCAAAGCTATGAACAAATTATAGAATTAGTTGATTTTTGTATAGAGAATAAAATAGATAGGTTTTCAATAGCTAATTATTCTGAGGTAACAGGATATACTAAAATAAAGAAAAAATACGATTTAGCTGATTTGAGAAGACTGAATAAGTATGTTACAGATTATATAACTCAACGAGAAGCTAAGTTAAATTTTGCTACTGAGGGGTGTCATCTTTACACCGCCTATCCGGAATTAATAAATAATTCGATTGAATTTTCAGAGTTTGATGAAATGTATTATGGATGTCGTGCGAAGTATACTAAAATGGAAATAATGTCTAATGGAGATATCATGCCTTGTATTGCCTTTTTAGGAATTAATCGAACCAAGCAAAATGCTTTTGAAAAAAATTTGTTAGATATTTGGTATGATGACTGGTTGTATGGAGAAATTCGTTCTTTTAGAACGAAGAATTCTAAATGTTTATCTTGTGGCTTAGTAAAAATTTGCGAAGGCGGCTGTTATGTTAACTTGATTAAGGAGAAGAGTCCAGAATATTTTAGAGACTCAGTTTGCAAATTATGAGTAAACGGATTTTTAATTTATATGTGATGAATATATTTCTGTCTGGATTACCGTATTACTTTGTAACAATGTTACTTTTAAAGTATCTAGGTTTCTCTTTCACAGAAATAGCTAGTTTATCAGTTATTACCGAGTTATGTGGCGCAGTTTTTGATATTCCATTAAGCGTTATTTCAAGTAAGTTTGGTTACAAGAAAATTTTGGTTACATCAAATTTCCTATTAATTTTAGCGCTATCTTGTTTACTGTTTGGAAAATCAAATATAATATATATTTCAACAATATCTTTTGGATTGTCGGAATCATTATCTTCAGGAGTTCTTAATGCTTATAATTTTGAAATAATTGATGACGAGGTAGTATATAAATCATTTTTGAAATATCTCAATACAGTAAAATATGTTTTTATTGCTATTATTACAATTATATCTCCATATTTATTGAATAGGAATTATAGTTATCCGATTATTATTTCCATTGTATTTGTGGTTTTAAGTCAATTAAATTTAATAGGATTACCTGAAATCAGAAATACACTGAATAATAATCAAAAAATATTCAGCATCGATAATGTTAAAGATATTCCGTGGAACTTAATATTGTTAGGAGTAGCATTCTCAACTCTAATTATGATTAGCAACTCTTATGCAGGTATATTTTTAAATGAACAGGGACTCTCATTAGATATGTTGGGTATCGTACTATTTATGTTTAATATATCTATGGCTTTGGGGAGTTATCTAAAAATTAAGTTTGAAATAAGTTTAATGATACCAATACTAGCTATTTTTATGTTTTTTCAAACCAATTTATTCATCCAAATTATAACTTTTCTATTAATGCGTATTCTCAATTCCAGTTATAACAACCATTTTTATTCTAAATTTAATATGTCGATAGAGAAAAATAGAGCAGTATTGTGGTCGGCATATAATTTATTTATTTCAATAAGTTTTATGGTAGCAGATTTTCTGGCCGGTGCTTTTGCAGATAACTTTAGTATAAAAAGTAATTATTTAATATTTGGAATTCAGGCTCTTTTTTGCTTAGGATTTTATTTATTTTTAAACAGAGGGGAAAGATTTTAAAAAGTACATGTCTAATTCATTGATTAAGTTGTTAGTCTCTCAATTGTTTGCAAATTTAGCAGATATTTTCTTTAGAGTAACAATCATTGCGAACATATACATTATTTCAAAATCAGTAATTGCCACATCACTAGTTCCCATTTTAATAGGGATATCCTCTTTTGTTGCGAGTCTTTTAGTTCCTTTGGTTACTAAAAAGTTAGCGCTAAATAGGGTTTTATCTTTATCCCAATTTGGAAAGACTATATTATTGGCGATATTGGTAGGGATGTTTATACTAATGCAATCAGTAGCGCCTTTGGTGACCTATCTATTTGTTGTTGTAATTTCCATATTAGATGGTTTTGCCGCACCCGTTTCCTATGCTATTGTGCCACGCTATGCGACCGATTTGGGCAAGGCTAACTCAGCCTTATCAATGAGTGGTGAAGCTGTTCAATTGGTGGGTTGGGGATTAGGTGGACTCTTATTTGCAACAATTGGTCTGTTACCTACCACGTTTATCATTTTAATCTTGTATATCATTTCTAGCTTTCTGATGTTATTTCTTCCTAACGCTGAAGTGGAGGTGCTAGAGTCAGAAACTAATCTTGAAATTTTGCTCAAAGGTTGGAAGTTAGTTGCTAGAGATCCTAGCTTAAGACTTTTTGTATCAGCAAATTTATTGGAAACTTTCTCAAATACGATTTGGGTTTCTTCCATTATACTTGTTTTTGTAACTGAGTTATTAAATAAAACGGAAAGTTACTGGGGATATTCTAATACAGCATACTCTATTGGTATTATAATTAGTGGCTTAATTGGTTATAGGCTATCTGAAAAGTTCCTCGCTGCTAAATGGGAAAGTATTCTTTTTCCTCTTGTAGCCATGGCAATAGTGACACTGACTATTCTATATTTTCCAAACGAACAGATGTTTTTAATATTTTCAGCTTTAGTTGGTATGTTATCGCAGCTAAAGGAAGTTCCTGAAAGTGTATTTCTTCAGGAAACAGTAGAGGAAAATCATTTGGTTAATGTCTATTCCGTTCTTGAAGTGATTTCGACACTATCATTTTCAGTATTTGTTTTGCTAATGAGCTATATTACTGAGAGTTTTGGTATTAGCATAAGTTTTTGGTTATCAGCCATTTGTCTGATGATAGAAGCTATTTTAATTTATATCAGACGAGATTATTTTAAATGAGAGACGGATTAAAAAATCTTTAAAAATCAGAACAGCGCATAGTATCAGGTGTTGAAAAAACTTGATATTGTGCGTTTTATTATAAAATTGAAGTATAAAGATAAAGTTCAAATCTATGAACTAAGAAAACAAGGAATTAGCTTAAAGCAACTTTCCACTATATTTGGAGTAGGTATTTCTAAACTAACGTACATGTTTAGTTTGAGTGATCATTATAGGATTGAAATTGTCAAGAAAGGGCAGAATCGCTATTATTCTCCAGAATTAAAACAAGAAATGGTTGAGAAAGTTCTGCTGGAAGATTGTTCACAAAGAAGTGTGCCTCTAGATTATGCACTTCCAAGCAGTAGCTTGCTCTTAAATTGGCTATCACAATACAAGAAAAACGGGTATGCTATTGTTGAGAAAACAAGAGAGAGACCGACTGAAATGGGGTGTAAACGAAAGAAAACTTGGGAAGAAATGACAGAATTAGAACGACTTCAGTAGGAGAATGAATACTTACGTACTGAGGTAGCTTACCTAAAAAAGTTAAAAGAGTTATAGGAAGGGGACGAAGCCTTACAGCTAGAAAGGCAGAATTCTTCACTGGTTCCTTCATCAATTTTTTGTTCTTGAATTTTATTTATGGTGTGAATAATTTTGTCTCATTATTGGGATTCAGTACTAAGAGTCAGTTGGATTTTTTATTTTAAAAAATTAGAAAATAGAAGTATTTATAGTTTTTAAATTATGGTATAATGAATGGAGTTAACTATCCTTGGTGATATGATAGGAGCTAATCCTAAAAAGATAAATCAGGAGATGATAAAAAGAAAAAAGGAGTTTGGCTGGTATGAATTATTTCGAGGGGAATGAATTCTTCCTTCTCTTGTTTGTAGTTTTACTGATTGGTTTTGTGGTAAACTTTTTTGAAAAACGTAAGGACTACTATATTTTGGTTCTCTCCCTCTTATTTACAGGAGCTATTTATGGCAAGAGTAGAGCGATGATTGTCTATTTACTCGCCTTTGTCGTTTACCAATATTTGATAGTTTTTCTAGCACAAAGGATGGAAGCAAAGCGGTTGAAACCTCTTGTTTTTCTTTCCATTCTGCCTTTGGTGATTAATAAAGTCTTTGCCTTGACTTCTCTGCATCTGTTGGCTTTTATTGGGATTTCTTATATGTCCTTTAAAACAATACAAATCATGCTGGAAATATCGGATGGTTTGATTAAAGAAAAAATCAATATAAAAGATTATCTTCAGTTTCTACTCTTTTTCCCAACAGTTAGTGCTGGCCCGATTGATCGGAGTAGGAGATTTTTAACAGAGATAAATGAGGTCATGCCTCGAAAAGAGTATCTAGAGTTAGCAGGGGACGGTGTTTATCGTATCGTTCTAGGCCTTCTTTACAAGGTTGTTTTATCAACCTATGTTTACCAGATGTTACTCGCTCTAAATAATACTAGCACAGTTGTCTATTCAATCAAGTATATGTACCTCTATACCTTGTATCTGTTCTTCGACTTTGCAGGTTATAGTCTAATGGCCGTTGGAAGTAGTAATATTCTAGGTATTCAGACACCGATGAACTTTAACAAACCTTTCTTGAGTGTTGATATCAAGGATTTCTGGACTAGATGGCATATCACCTTGTCAACCTGGTTGAGAGATTTCGTATTTTCAAGAGTCTTGATGCAGGTTATCAGAAAAAAATGGTTTAAAAATAGACTACACAATGCAACCTATGCCTATATGGTCAATATGTTGGTCATGGGCTTTTGGCACGGTCTTAGTGCTAGCTACATTGTTTATGGCTTTTACCATGGGGTTTTGATGGCTGGATTTGAAGTATATCAAAAGAAAAGCACTTTTTATAAGAAAAATAAAAACAAAAATTGGTATAAACTACTAAGTTGGTTTGTGACCATGAATTTGGTTATGATTGGTTTCTTTATCTTTTCAGGTGAACCCTATAAAATCTTACTTACGATTTTAAAGAGATAAGAAATTGAAAAGAAATCGGAAGGATCGAAGGGATAGGATAAAACGAGATGATTAAACTAAAAGCATTTTTGCTATCGCTTGTGCTCGTAATTGCGACGCTTGCCCTTTTAAATGTAACATATGTCAAGAAGATTGACGATTATTATAAAGTCAAGGATAACAGTATTCGCTATAGCACTTCGTATGAAAAGTATAAAAGTAGAGACATTCTAACAAGCAATATCACTCCCAATACACTTGTTTTATTGGGTTCTTCGGAGTTGGTTGCGACTAGAAATGAAGACTATCATCCCAATAAAATTTTTAACTACAACGATTTTAATATCATGCAGATAGGAACCAGTTATTCTCAAAATATTATTCAAGCTACGACCTTGGGTTCGATTGAAGGAGCTATGAGTAAGCGAAAAGTAGCCATCGTAGAGTCTGTTCAGTGGTTTGAAAAAGATGGGACTCATCAAGATGCCTTTTTGAACAAGGCTTCTCAGGAACATATTTTTCAGACACTCTCTAATAAGAAAATTAGCAAAGATACCAAGGAAAAACTTATTGATAGAATTATTGAAATAACTAAAGGGAACAAGCAACAAAATGACATCTATAAAAAATATAAAAGTTATTTCATAGATGGAAAAGGAACCATTGTTGATAAAAAACTATTGGAGTTAGATAACGCGCTTTATTCCTTTAAGCTTAAACTAAAATTTTATGAAAATTATGCCAAATCAGATTATCCTTCACTAGGAGACAAAACCCCAGACTATGATTGGGAGAAAATGACGAATCAGTTTGTAGAAGAGGTTAAAAAGAAAACAGATAATAATGATTATGCTGTTGATAATAACTACTACAATACCTACCTAAAAGATCGCTATACTTCGTTGAAAGATTCTAACAAAGATTTGAGCTATCTGGAGTCACCCGAGTATTCAGACATGGAACTTTTCTTGACAGTTGCTAAGGAATTGGGCATTGAAGTTGAAGTTATTATACTCCCAGTAAATGGTAAGTGGAATGATTACACAGGTGTTTCACGAGAGATGCGGGAAAAAACTTATAAAAAAATAGAAAATATTGCCAAGAGCCATGGTGTTACTGTATTAAACTATGGAAATAAAGAGTATGAGGATTACTTTTTATTTGACGTGATGCACGTTGGAGTGAAAGGATGGATGGAAGTTGAAAAAGAACTTTACAAATTTGCAAACGAGACTGACTGACACACAACGTTTACTATTGTGGACTCTATTTTTCTATACGGTTATCTTGAGTATCGTGATTTACTGTTTTGTGACTGATTTTTCGAACATTCAAGAGTTTATCTATAGTGAATTTTAAGGTTACATACTATAAAAAACTCTAGATTAAGGGAACCGCACTGATAGAGTGAGACGCAAGATAAGGCTCTATAATATTTATAGTGGAGAAATCCTCTATAGGTAGTATGGAGCCTACTTTGTTGTAGCTCCCCATGTAGTCCATACTGAAAAGAATTCAAGCTATCATTGGAAAGAATCACATGGAACAAATTAAAGTTGCTTAAATGTAGTGAAAATGTATGGTAAACAATTGAAAAATTACCCTATAAAGTGGTACAATGGTAGAAAAATACTATAGTAAGAGTTTATCTTATTTAACAAATTACAGAAATGAATGGTTTTTCTTGATGAAACAGAGAAAAGAATTGTACCTTTTTCTTGGTCGGACAGCCTTGTATTTTCTTATCTTTCTAGGGCTGCTTTACTTTTTTAGCTATCTTGGTCAGGGGCAAGGAAGCTTTATCTATAATGAATTTTAACTTGAAGGAGAGTCCTTATTATGTCAAATAAACCAATAGTAGATATGATTGAAACCATTGAGCATTTTGCTCAGACACAGCCTACCTATCCTGTTTACAATGTTTTGGGACAGGAACACACTTATGGAGATTTAAAGGCTGATTCGGATAGTTTAGCTGCAGCTATTGACCAACTGAATTTACCAGAGAAATCTCCTGTGGTTGTTTTTGGAGGCCAAGAATATGAAATGTTGGCAACCTTTGTAGCGCTAACTAAGTCAGGACATGCCTACATTCCAATTGATAGCCATTCGGCCTTGGAGCGAGTTTCAGCTATTTTAGAAGTAGCAGAGCCAAGCTTGATTATTGCCATCTCAGACTTTCCATTGGAGCAGGTTTCTACGCCAATGATGACTCTAGCTCAGGTTCAAGAAGCCTTTGCTCAAGGGACAAGCTATGAGATCACACATCCAGTCAAGGGCGATGATAACTACTACATCATCTTTACTTCTGGTACGACTGGTAAGCCTAAGGGAGTGCAAATTTCACATGATAACCTCCTCAGCTTTACTAACTGGATGATTACGGACAAGGAATTTGCGACACCGAGTCGTCCGCAAATGCTAGCTCAGCCACCCTACTCTTTTGACTTGTCTGTCATGTATTGGGCACCGACCTTGGCACTGGGAGGAACTCTTTTTGCCTTACCATCTGCCATCACTCAGGACTTTAAGCAACTCTTTGCGACCATCTTTTCATTGCCAATCGCTATCTGGACATCAACCCCTTCTTTTGCGGATATGGCTATGTTGTCAGAAGACTTCAACAGCGAGAAAATGCCTGGAATCACGCATTTCTACTTTGATGGAGAAGAATTGACGGTTAAAACGGCTCAAAAACTGCGTGAGCGTTTCCCGAATGCCCGTATTATCAATGCCTACGGTCCAACAGAAGCGACAGTAGCCTTGTCAGCTGTTGCCGTGACAGACGAGATGTTGGCGACTCTCAAACGCCTACCAATCGGCTATACCAAGGCTGATTCTCCAACCTTTATCATTGACGAGGACGGCAATAAATTGCCAAATGGCGAACAGGGAGAAATCATTGTTTCTGGACCAGCCGTTTCAAAAGGTTATCTGAACAATCCTGAAAAAACGGCAGAAGCCTTCTTTGAGTTTGAAGGTCTGCCAGCCTACCATACAGGCGATGTGGGAACCATGACAGATGAAGGCTTGCTTCTCTATGGTGGACGCATGGACTTTCAGATTAAGTTTAATGGTTACCGCATTGAGTTAGAAGATGTCTCTCAAAACCTCAACAAGTCTCGTTTTATCGAGTCTGCTGTTGCAGTACCGCGTTATAACAAAGACCACAAGGTACAAAATCTGCTAGCCTATGTCATCTTAAAAGACGGTGTTCGTGAACAGTTTGAGCGAGATATTGATATTACCAAGGCTATCAAGGAAGACTTGACAGATATTATGATGTCCTACATGATGCCATCTAAATTCCTTTATCGAGACAGTTTACCGCTGACTCCAAATGGAAAAATTGACATCAAAGGATTGATTAACGAGGTGAATAATAGATGATGGAGTTCTTTAAACAGCTTCCTCATTTAGAGCCATATGGCAATCCTCAGTATTTTGTTTATGTGATTGCTGCAACCTTGCCTATCTTTATCGGCCTCTTTTTTAAGAAACGCTTTGCCTGGTATGAAGTACTGGTTAGTCTCTTCTTTATCGTCACCATGTTGGTAGGTGGGAAGACCAATCAATTGGCTGCCTTGAGTATTTATCTGTGCTGGGAGATATTGCTCCTGCTCTTCTACAAGCACTATCGAAAAAGTAAGGATGGCAAGTGGGTCTTCTACCTAGTTAGTTTTCTGTCCCTACTTCCGATTATCTTTGTCAAGGTGCAGCCAGCTATCAATGGAACGCAGTCTTTGCTTGGCTTCTTGGGAATTTCTTATCTGACCTTTCGTTCGGTTGGGATTATCATCGAGCTGAGAGATGGAGTGATTAAGGATTTTACCCTCTGGGAATTCCTCCGCTTCCTTCTCTTTATGCCGACTTTTTCAAGTGGCCCAATCGATCGCTTTAAGCGATTTAATGAAAGTTATCAGACCATTCCTGAGCGGGATGAGTTGATGGATATGCTGGATGAATCTGTTCGCTATATCATGTGGGGCTTTTTGTATAAGTTTATCCTAGCTCATGTTTTAGGAGAGACCTTACTCCCTCCTCTGAAGAATCTAGCCCTGCAGTCAGGTGGTTTCTTTAACCTCTATGCCTTGGCAGTTATGTATATCTTTGGTCTGGAGCTCTTCTTTGACTTTGCAGGTTACTCTATGTTTGCCTTAGCCATCTCAAATTTAATGGGAATCCGTAGTCCTATCAACTTTAATAAGCCGTTTTTATCTAGGGATTTAAAGGAGTTTTGGAATCGTTGGCACATGAGTCTTTCTTTCTGGTTTCGTGACTTTGTCTTTATGCGGATGGTGATGGTATTGACCAGAAAGAAAGTCTTTAAAAATCGTAATGTAACCTCAAGTGTGGCCTACGTTGTAAATATGCTGATTATGGGATTTTGGCATGGAGTGACCTGGTACTATATTGCCTATGGACTCTTTCATGGATTAGGTTTGGTCATTAATGACGCTTGGATTCGCAAGAAAAAAACGCTCAATAAGGAACGGAAAAAAGCAGGGAAGACTGCTCTACCTGAGAATCGCTGGATTCAGTTGCTTGGCATGGTTGTCACCTTCCATGTCGTCATGCTGTCATTCTTAATCTTTTCTGGATTCTTGAATGATCTATGGTTTAAAAAATAAAAGGAAATAAAATATGGATATCAAATCAGAAGTTATTGAAATTATTGATGAGTTGTTTATGGAAGATGTTTCTGACATGATGGATGAAGATCTTTTTGATGCAGGTGTCTTGGATAGTATGGGAACGGTTGAGTTGATTGTGGAGATTGAAAACCGTTTTGATATTCGTGTCCCTGTTACAGAGTTTGGTCGCGACGACTGGAATACAGCCAATAAAATCATAGCTGGTATTGTGGAGCTACAAAATGCTTAAACGCTTATGGATGATCTTCGGACCGGTCTTGATAGCTGGTTTGTTGGTTATTTTGGTTATATGCTGTTATCCTGCAAGTATTAGACATGACATTGTGTCTGAAAAGCATTCGGCAGCTTCTGTTACTGCAGAAAGTTTTAGAGAACGAAATCAAAAATCAAAAGCTTTGTCTGATACTTCTATCCGATTTATACCTTTCTTTGGTTCAAGTGAGTGGCTTCGTTTTGATGGCGCTCATCCTGCAGTATTGGCTGAGAAATACAATCGCTCCTATCGTCCTTATCTTTTAGGACAGAGTGGAGCTGCATCGCTAAACCAGTATTTTGGAATGCAACAGATGTTGCCAGAAATAGAGAATAAGCAAGCCGTATTTGTTATATCTCCCCAATGGTTTACAGAAAATGATTATGAATCTGCAGTATTTCAATCGTATTTTAATAGTGACCAATTAACTTCCTTTTTAGAAAATCAATCAGGAGATATTAGTAGTCAGCATGCATCTAAGAGATTATTAAAACAGTTTCCAAATGTATCAATGAAAGATATAGTACAAAAAATTGCTAATAATGAGTCTCTTTCAGAGTTTGATCATATTCGTATAAAGATTAGCGCTCTAATCAATCAGAAACAAGCAAATTTTTTTGGACAGTTCTCAATCAGACAGTGGTTGAAATATAAAGAACATGTTGATAAATATTTGAATACTATTCCAGACCAGTTTTCTTATCAAAAAATAGAAGATGCTGTCAAAGCAGATGCAGAAAAAAATACTTCTAATAATGAATTTAGTATAGATAATCATTTCTATGATACACAAATCAGAGACTATTTGAAAAAGTTAAAAGGATCACAGACTAGTTATAATTACCTTAAATCATCCGAGTACAGTGACTTGCAGTTAGTTCTAAATCAGTTTGCCAAATCAAAGGTCAATGTAATGTTTGTGATTCCTCCCGTAAATAAAAAATGGATGGATTTTACAGGATTGGATGAAAATATGTACCAACAAACGGTACAGAAGATTCGCTATCAGTTAGAAAGTCAAGGTTTTACCAATATAGCAGATTTTTCTAAAGATGGTGGGGAGCCTTTCTTTATGAAGGATACCATTCACCTTGGTTGGTTGGGTTGGTTAGCTTTTGACAAGGCAGTTGATCCTTTCCTATCCAATCCCACACCAGCTCCGACTTACCATCTGAATGAGCGCTTTTTCAGCAAAGACTGGGCGACATACGATGGAGATGTCAAAGAATTTCAATAAATTGATTCAAGCTTGAATTTTTCAGTTCAGGCTTTTTTGTTAAATTACGAATATTTTAGTAAAAAATATGTTGAAAGTTTCAAAAATTTTGTAAATAGAGTATAATATAGTATGAATGAGAAAAATAAAGGGATTTAAAAATGAATAAACGTTTCTTGTTACCTGTCTTATCGTCAGCCCTATTGGTCCCAGTCTTATTGGCTGGGCATGCTTATGCTGATGAAACGGCTAGTTCTATAGAGAAGTCACCTGCTGTAGTAGCTCCCGCGGCTCCAACAACAGAGTCGGGGACTCCCACACCTACTGTTTCTGAGGAAGCAAAGGAAGCTCCTGTTGAGTCTACTAAAAACGAAGAAAAAGACACCGTTATCTTACACACCAATGATGTTCATGGTCGTATCGTAGAGGAAAAGGGCGTTATTGGAGATGCCAAGCTAGCGACTGTTATCGAGCAGGAACGCGCGAAATCAAATCAAAATACTCTCGTCGTAGATGCTGGAGACGCCTTCCAAGGTTTACCGATTTCCAACTCTACAAAGGGTGAAGCACGCGCCGAAATTCTCAATCAGATGCAGTATGATGCCATGGCAGTAGGAAACCATGAGTTTGACTTTGGTTTAGATGAAGCTAAGAAATACAAGGAAATCTTGAAATTCCCATTACTTAGCTCAAATACCTATGTCAATGGTACCCGTCTCTTTGAATCTTCTACAATCGTTGACAAAGATAAGACTGTGGAAGGTGATGAGTTTGTTGTAATTGGCGTGACAACACCGGAAACAGCTACCAAAACTCACCCTAAAAATGTCAAAGGGGTAACCTTTACAGATCCAATCACAGAGGTGAATAAGGTTATTGAAGAAGTGCAAGCCAAGTCAAGTTCCGAAGGCAAGGACTACAAACACTATGTCGTCCTCGCTCACTTAGGTGTAGATACGACAACACCAGTCGAATGGCGTGGTTCAACTTTGGCAGAAGCCTTGTCTAAAAATCCTCGTTTGAAAGGGAAACGCGTAACAGTAATCGATGTTCACTCTCATACAGTAGAATCAACAACCTATGGGGAAAATGTTACCTATAGCCAGACAGGAAGCTACCTTCATAATGTAGGGAAAATCACCTACAAATCACGCCAGCTTTTGGGAAATCCAACTCAGATTGCGGCTGCTGATGCCAAAAAACTACCATCAAATCCAACAGTTGAAAAACTAGTCAAAGACATTAAACAAAAATACGATGCTGAAAATGCTGTTGAAGTCGTTTCAAACAGCCCTGTAGAACTCAACGGAGATCGTGAAAATGTTCGGGTTCGTGAAACCAACCTCGGAAACGTCGTAGCAGACTCCCTCTATCAGTACGGTCAGACAGGATTTAGCCATCCGACAGACATCGCTGTGACAAATGGTGGTGGCTTGCGTGAAACCATTGCAAAAGGCAAACCGATTACGAAAGGAAATGTCATTGCCGTTCTTCCATTTGGAAATACCATCTCACAAATCCAAGTGACTGGGCAACAAGTTTTGGATATGTTTGAAAAATCACTCGGATCTATCTTGCAGGTCGATAAGGATGGCAAGAAGGTCTTGGATGAGAACGGACAACCATTGCTAGAACCAAGTGGTGGCTTCTTGCAAGTTTCAGGTGTGAAGGTCTACTATGATACTAACTTACCATCAGGCAAACGTGTTTTGGCAATCCAGGTTAAAAATCGCGCGACTAGTCGTTATGAGCTCCTTGATCTCGCAAAAATCTACTATCTCGCAACCAATGATTTCCTAGCTGCAGGAGGCGATGGCTACACTATGTTAGGTGATGCACGAGAAGAAGGTCCTTCTATGGATGCAGCCTTTGAAGAATATTTGAAAACCGCTGATTTGAGTCAGTATGAAAAGATTAATCCAAACTCACGGACGATTTCTGTCGATTCTAAAAACTTTAGTCTACCTACAGAAACTTCTCAAACGGATGCAGCTACAGGTGATGCAAATACTACTGTGAAAGTTTCTTATGAGGTGGCAGGTCAATTTAGCAAGAAGGAAGTCGTTTCAGAAAAAGTTCTTCCAAATACAGGTAGTGAACAATCTATTTTCTTGCTTTTCATGGGAATGGTCGCAGGGTTAGCAGGTATCTTTGTAAGTCGAAAATCACAGCAAAAATAAGTTAAATTTCAAATCTATAGGAGTCTAGGGAAACGTTTTTATAGCTCTTTCCCTTGACTCTTTTTTTGCTTGTGATATAATTAACTGGTAAATAAAATTCCAAAGAATAGTATTTTTCTCTTAAAAAAGAGAAGTCCAAAAGGAAAGGAGTCAGATATGAGACAGCTAGCTAAGGATATCGATGGCTTTTTGAATGAGGTGATTTTGCAGGCAGAAAATCAGCATGAAATCCTAATAGGTCATTGCACTAGCGAGGTGGCCCTGACCAATACTCAGGAGCACATTCTCATGCTCTTGTCAGAGGAATCTTTAACAAATTCAGAATTGGCCCGTCGTCTCAATGTCAGTCAGGCGGCAGTTACCAAGGCCATTAAGTCTTTGGTCAAGGAAGGAATGTTGGAGACATCCAAGGATCCTAAGGATGCGCGTGTGATTTTTTATCAGTTGACTGACTTGGCTCGTCCAATCGCTGAGGAGCACCATCATCACCATGAGCATACACTTTTAACCTATGAACAAGTGGCGACTCAGTTTACTCCAAATGAACAAAAAGTGATCCAGCGGTTTTTGACTGCTTTAGTGGGAGAAATCAAATAATGAGATACATTACGGTAGAGGATTTATCCTTCTATTATGATAAGGAGCCCGTTCTTGAACATATCAATTATAGTGTTGATAGTGGGGAATTTGTTACCTTGACAGGGGAAAATGGGGCAGCTAAGACGACACTGATCAAGGCCAGTCTTGGAATCCTCCAGCCACGCATTGGAAAGGTGACCATTTCAAAGACAAATACGCAGGGTAAGAAATTGAGAATAGCTTACCTTCCTCAACAGATTGCCAGTTTTAATGCTGGTTTTCCAAGTACGGTTTATGAGTTTGTCAAGTCGGGTCGCTATCCGCGAAAAGGCTGGTTCCGTCGCTTGAATGCTCATGATGAGGAGCATATCAAGGCCAGTTTGGACTCAGTTGGCATGTGGGAACATCGAGATAAACGCTTGGGGTCTCTATCTGGAGGCCAAAAGCAGCGAGCGGTGATCGCACGTATGTTTGCTTCTGACCCAGATATGTTTATCCTAGATGAGCCGACAACGGGGATGGATGCAGGGAGTAAAAATGAGTTTTACGAACTGATGCACCACAGCGCCCATCATCATGGCAAGGCTGTTTTGATGATTACCCATGATCCTGAAGAAGTTAAGGACTATGCGGACCGCAATATTCATCTAGTTCGTAACCAAGATTCGCCATGGCGTTGTTTCAACGTTCATGAGAATGATCAGGAGGTGGGCCATGCTTAGTTTGTTATCTTATGACTTTATGCAACGAGCTTTTCTGGCCGTTATTGCCATGAGTCTTTTCTCGCCAGTTCTTGGAACTTTCCTTATCTTGCGTCGTCAGAGTTTGATGAGTGATACCCTCAGCCACGTCTCACTTTCGGGTGTAGCCTTTGGTCTAGTTCTGGGGATTTCTCCGACTATTTCCACTATTGCCATTGTCTTGATTGCAGCAGTCTTTCTGGAGTATCTCCGTACGGTTTACAAGAGCTTTATGGAAATTGGGACAGCTATCCTCATGTCAACAGGTTTGGCTGTTTCTCTGATTGTCATGAGCAAGGGAAAAAGCTCTAGTTCTATGAGTTTGGACCAGTACCTTTTTGGTTCGATTGTGACTATCAGCGAAGAGCAGGTCATTTCCCTCTTTGTCATTGCGGCGGTTGTTTTGATGTTGACCTTCCTCTTCCTTCGTCCGATGTATATCCTGACCTTTGATGAGGATACGGCCTTTGTGGACGGCTTGCCTGTTCGTACCATGTCCATTCTTTTTAACATGGTGACGGGGGTGGCCATTGCCCTTATGATTCCAGCTGCGGGAGCTCTTCTGGTATCGACCATTATGGTCTTGCCAGCTAGTATTGCCCTTCGTCTAGGAAAAAACTTTAAATCGGTCATGTTGCTTGCCAGTGCTATTGGATTTTTGGGAATGGTAGCAGGACTTTACATTTCCTACTATGCAGAAACACCTGCAAGTGCAAGTATTACCATTATTTTTGTAACTGTCTTTTTACTCATTAGTTTAGTAAGACGTTTTATCAAATAGGAGATGAACATGAAAAAAATTAGCTTATTACTCGCCAGTCTATGTGCCTTGTTTTTAGTGGCTTGTTCCAATCAAAAGCAGGCAGATGGCAAACTAAATATTGTGACAACCTTTTACCCTGTCTATGAATTTACCAAGCAAGTCGCAGGAGATACGGCTAATGTAGAGCTCCTAATCGGTGCTGGTACAGAACCCCATGAATATGAACCGTCTGCCAAGGCAGTTGCCAAAATCCAAGATGCAGATACCTTCGTTTATGAAAATGAAAACATGGAAACATGGGTTCCTAAATTGCTAGATACCTTGGATAAGAAAAAGGTCAAAACCATCAAGGCGACAGGCGATATGTTGCTTTTGCCAGGTGGTGAGGAAGAAGAGGGAGACCATGACCATGGAGAAGAAGGCCATCACCATGAGTACGATCCCCATGTTTGGTTATCACCAGTTCGTGCCATTAAACTAGTAGAGCACATCCGTGACAGCTTGTCAGCAGATTATCCTGATAAAAAAGAGACTTTTGAGAAGAATGCAGCTGCCTATATCGAAAAATTACAAGCCTTGGATAAGGATTATGCAGAAGGCTTGTCTCAAGCCAAACAAAAGAGCTTTGTAACGCAACACGCAGCCTTTAACTATCTCGCCTTGGACTATGGACTCAAACAAGTCGCAATCTCAGGCCTTTCTCCAGATGCAGAGCCATCAGCAGCTCGCTTGGCAGAATTGACAGAGTACGTTAAGAAAAATAAAATTGCCTATATCTACTTTGAAGAAAATGCCTCACAAGCCCTTGCTAACACACTTTCAAAAGAGGCAGGTGTCAAAACAGATGTCCTTAATCCTTTGGAAAGTCTGACAGAAGAGGATACCAAGGCTGGCGAAAACTACATCTCCGTTATGGAGAAAAACCTCAAGGCTCTGAAACAAACAACAGACCAAGAAGGCCCAGCAATTGAGCCTGAAAAGGCAGAGGATACCAAGACAGTTCAAAATGGTTACTTCGAGGATGCAGACGTCAAAGACCGCACCTTGAGTGACTATGCAGGTAACTGGCAATCAGTTTATCCTTTCCTTGAAGATGGTACTTTTGATCAAGTCTTTGACTACAAGGCTAAGTTGACTGGTAAGATGACCCAGGCTGAGTACAAGGCCTACTATACAAAAGGCTATCAGACAGATGTGACTAAGATTAATATCACTGATAACACTATGGAATTTGTTCAAGGTGGACAAAGCAAGAAATATACTTACAAGTATGTTGGTAAGAAAATCTTGACTTACAAGAAAGGCAATCGTGGCGTGCGTTTCCTCTTTGAAGCGACAGATGCGGACGCTGGACAATTCAAGTATGTTCAGTTTAGCGACCACAATATCGCCCCAGTTAAGGCAGAACATTTCCATATCTTCTTTGGAGGCACAAGCCAAGAAGCCCTCTTTGAAGAAATGGATAACTGGCCAACCTATTACCCAGATAACCTATCTGGCCAAGAAATCGCCCAAGAAATGTTGGCGCATTGATGAGAAACCGACTAGTTCATAAGAGCTAGTCGGTTTTTGGATACTAGATGGCAAACTTCATTATAGACCTTTCAGCTACCTAAGGAATTTAAAAAATAAATAAAACTCTTGAAATATCGGGGTTTATATGCTAGAATGTAGTTAATTGATAAGGTTCATTAGAACACCAAAGCCCCTAACTAGTGCGATAGTTAAGGGCTTTTTTGACGTATCTTAGCGATTTAACGGGTGTTGATAGGCTAGTCACTCGGTCTAGTCCTTACTATCTAGCCATCTGCAGACGAAATACAAGATAATTCCTGCTATGACGTCCGCTATAATAGTAAGAGCGAGCTCTATGATAAGGCTCATTAGTTTCACCTCCTCTCACGAACCGTAAGGAACGTAATCGGTAACCGATGACAAAAATAGTATATCACATTAAATTTGGATCATCAACAATGCTTAATGCTTGAACTATTGGAGTGCGGTTCACTTCAATGATGTTTTTTGTGAGTCTTTTAAAGAGATTAACCGTTACTTGTTTCGGTTCTTTGTCCACGACTTGAAAAGCTCAGATAGTATGTTGATAATCAACGGAGTTAGATAGAACTAGCACGGTGCACCTAATTCTTTACCAGTTGGTTTAGCAAGAAATCAGACGACAATGTGACAATTCACCTCTAATTATTGACATTTCAGGAAAAATCGCAGTAAAAACTGCACAACCTTCTTTAAATGTGCTATAATACAGGAAAAAATAATGATGGAGGTCACGATAATGGCAACATTTTTGATGATTTTTGTGGTGGTTTGTGTGCTCCTATTGGTGATAGTCACACTGAGTACAGTTTATGTGGTTCGTCAGCAGTCGGTGGCGATTATTGAACGCTTTGGGAAATACCAAAAGGTTGCCAATAGCGGTATTCATATTCGCTTGCCTTTTGGAATTGACTCGATTGCAGCGCGGATTCAGTTGCGCTTGTTGCAAAGCGATATTGTGGTTGAGACTAAGACCAAGGACAATGTGTTCGTTATGATGAATGTAGCGACCCAGTACCGTGTCAACGAGCAGAGCGTGACAGATGCCTACTATAAACTTATGCGTCCAGAATCTCAGATTAAATCTTATATTGAAGATGCCCTTCGCTCTTCTGTTCCAAAATTAACCTTGGATGAATTGTTTGAGAAAAAAGATGAGATTGCCCTTGAAGTTCAACACCAAGTAGCAGAAGAAATGACTACTTACGGCTACATTATCGTGAAAACTTTGATTACCAAGGTCGAACCAGATGCAGAAGTTAAGCAATCCATGAATGAAATCAATGCGGCGCAACGTAAGCGGGTTGCAGCGCAAGAATTGGCGGAAGCCGACAAGATTAAAATCGTCACTGCAGCTGAAGCCGAAGCAGAAAAAGACCGCCTTCATGGTGTGGGGATTGCCCAACAGCGTAAGGCGATTGTGGATGGATTGGCAGAATCTATCACAGAACTCAAGGAAGCAAATGTTGGCATGACAGAAGAACAAATCATGTCCATCCTCTTGACCAACCAGTATTTGGACACCTTGAATACCTTTGCCTCTAAAGGAAACCAAACTATCTTTTTACCAAATACGCCAAATGGTGTAGATGATATCCGTACACAAATCTTGTCAGCCCTCCGCGCTGAGAAGAAATAATAGACTAAAGAGCTTGGCAACAGGCTCTTTTTGCATTGCTTTTGTTAAGAAAAGCAAAGAACATTGATATACATTTAACTAAAAATTATTGTATGTTGTTTCCCTTAATTTGGAATGATAAGGGAATAACTAGAAAGATTTGTGAATACAAACTATTTCTGATATACTAAATATACAGTAATAATGAATGATAGGATATGGGATGAAAGAATTTCAATTTGAGAGAAAGCAGCGTTTTTCTTTGAGAAAATATACAATAGGAGCTTGCTCGGTCTTGCTAGGAACGAGTTTATTTTTTGCAGGTATGGGGGCTCAACCCGTACAGGCTGCAGAAACGACTTCAACACTAATTTCAAGTCATTACTTGGATGAGCAGGATTTACCTGAAAAGCTGAAATCTGAGTTGCAATGGTTTGAAGAAAATAAGATTGAGGTAAAAGAGGGAAAAGAATACTATTTTGTCTATCGAAAATTGGCTACAAGATTACCAGAAACAGGTCTGTTTTCTAATGATGAGATGTTTATCTTGGGAGCAGGATTATTATTGCTTTCCTTCACTTTAATCAAGAGAAAAAAGGGAGCGTCTTACTTCCTTGTGAGCGTCTTTGCTGTTGGTGGTTGGGTAGCATCCATCTCTGCTTTAGAAAATCTGGTAGAATTGCAACCAGCCCTTGTTAAGAGAGTAGAAGGTCAGTTTTTACCAAGTCCTGAAACAGTCCAAGGATATGAATTTACGGGATATTATTTGGTAAGAGATAGTGCTAGCAAGGAACTTTCTGTTGATAAGGTAGAGTCGCCAGCATTATCTCAAAAGGAGGAAAGTTCAGAACCTCAATCTAAGAAGATTGTACCACAGACTACATCTCATTTTAGCTCGACTAAAGATCTTGTGCAATCTCCTCAACCATCTTACGCAGTTGATCTCGTTTTAAATCCATCTCCTGAAAAAAGTATGAGTATTGAGTCTAAAAAAGTACCAGATGAAGGAATGAAAACTGTTATTAAAGATAAACCAGAACTGGAAGTTAGGGTAGGGGAGATAGAGTTTGAAATTCAATTGCAGTCTGACCCAACTCTGGCTAAGGGAGAAAAAAGAATTTCTATAGAAGGTGCCAAGGGACAAGAACGAATCTTAACAGAAGTAAGGATTATTGATGGTGTGGTTACGCGAAATGAAATAGGAAGAGAGGTGCTTCGTGAACCAGTTACTCAGGTGATTCTGGTCGGGACAAAAGAGAAGGAACCTCAAGAAAATGGAATAAGTCTAGCCCCGGAAGTCCAACCAATTCTCCCCTCTTATGAAGGCGGTGTTTCCGGCGAGTCCTTGGTAGAACCAATGCTTCCATCTTATGAAGGTGGTGTTTCCGGCGAATCCTTGGTGGAGCCGTCCCTTCCATCTTATGAAGGCGGTGTTTCCGGTGAGCCTTCGGTAGAGTCGTCTCTTCCGTCTTATGAAGGCGGTGTTTCCGGCGATCCCTTGGTAGAACCTTCTCTTCCGTCATATGAAGGTGGCGTTTCCGGTGAACCCTTGGTAGCACCAACCCTTCCATCATATGAGAGTGGTGTTTCCGGCGAATCATTGGTAGAACCTTCTCTTCCGTCATATGAAGGTGGCGTTTCCGGTGAGCCTGAGATACAGGAGGATCTCCCAGAGTATAAAGAAGACACTCAACTTCCTCAGACCAAAGTAGAGACCAAAGTCCTTCCTTACGAAACAATTTATGAAAAGAATGAGGCACTAGATCACGGAGTTACAAGAGTAAAGATTCCGGGTGCTGAGGGACAAGAACAAGTTACTACTACCTATACTAAAGATCAAACAAGTGGAAATATTTCTGAGAGTAAAACTGTCCAAATAGTAGCTAACAAAGTTGATCAAGTTGTAGAAGTTGGAACTAAACCGAGTGTTGAAACTACTGTCCTATCTCATAAAACGATCTACCAGGTGAATCCTGCTTTGGAGTTCAGACAAGAGAAAGTAGCGGTTGCAGGTCGTGATGGTTCGGTGGAAACTAGGACGAGTTATCAATTAGATAAGGCAACAGGTCAGGTGACGGTATCTGACACTACTAGACAAGTAAATCCAGCAGTCGATAAAGTGATTCAAGTTGGTAATGTGGAAAAAGTAATACAACCGATTGCTGTTACTGAGGAGCGAAGAGAGGATTCTTCTCTTGCTAAAAATATAGAAAAGGTAGCCTCTGAAGGAGAAGTTGGTGAGAATACACTTACCAGAACCTACGCTATCAATGAACAAACTGGTGAATTGGTTAATCCTCAAGAAGCGAGTCAAATAACAAAACCAATGAAACCGAAAGTTATTTTAGTTGGTAGTCAGGAGGATAAACCACACATCCTTCCAGCAAATAGTGAGAGAGAAGATGCTGTGGATGTGTCTGCTCTTACCACAAGCGCGAGATCAGTAGATTTCTTAAATGACAGTAAATTAAAAGCACAGTTAGAGCCTGTCTATGATCCTCGAGATATTATAACAAAGAGAATTGCGCTCAGAAAAACACGCCCAAATATCACTGACCAAGAAGTCAAAGATATGTTGCGTACAGAGTATCTTCAAAAACTATCAATTCAAGAAAGCTTTGATCAGACGAAGACGCAAGCTGAGTCAAGTTTCAAAAAGATTGCCTCGCATACATTGGGAATTATAGGAGATACCCCTGAAAATCGTAGCAAGGTCAAACAAGAGCTTGAGCAATACAAAGAGCAGATCTTGTTGGGACTGTCTTATATCAACCGTTTTTATAATATTCAATTTGGGGACACGAATGTTCGTGATATTCTGGCCTTTAATCCAAGCTCATTTGGTAATAAAACAATGACAGCCTTGGATAGTTTGAAAAAATTAGGATCCATGTCTTATGAAGAGATGAAGTTGACCAATAGTCCTCAAACATTTACAAAGTATTTATCTACCATTACAGGTAAGGCTAGCTTGAAGGAATTTTTAGACAGCAATCGCCAACTCTTTACGTCAGATGATGCGGATACCTGGCTTAAAAAATCTAGCCAAGCTATGATTGTTGACAAACCATCTAAAGAAAATCCTTCAGCGCATGTTGGGCTGTATAGTAAGTTGACAGCTGGGGAAAAGGATCCTCGTAAACAAGAGGCCAATATGGCTGCTATTTTGGGTCTTTTGAATGTGAAAGAACCAAATGTTTACGTGATTAGCAATATGGCGACGATTACTTATGGTAATATTGGTTCCTATATAGATACTTCTCTTGCCAAGTCTAATCCAACTAAGTATCAGGCTGAGCTTGCTAGAGTCAAGTCTTTAATTGAAAAGGCGGCTGTACAACAAGCCAACTATGTTGATACTCTTTATCGTATAACAAAACCCGAAAATCGTGATAAGTTACTGACAAATCGCTTGATTATTGATACGATGAAGAAATATACAAGCAATCCAAATGCCCAGATTGATAGTACTTGGTCACCAGCTACTGGTAATGGAGCTGATAAGGGAGTTGACCAATTTATGACTCCTATGAATTACTATTCTCCAGTAAGTAAGGTGGGAGCTGAGGCTAATGGATTAGGTGTCCGTTACTTTATAGATAGGGTTCTGGATGATAGAGGTTCAGCTACTTATTCTCATGAAATGACGCACTTACTAGATAGAACGGTCTTGTTTAATAATCACGGTCGTCGAGATGGTACAGGAGCAGAGTTTTATGCCCGTGGTATTTTTGAAAACTCCTATAATCCAGAAAAGGATACTTATTTCAATCTCAACTTTGTATATGATGAGAGTGATAAGAATGGATTTTACAATAGAACACCTGATCGATTTAAAACGGCAGAAGATTTGCAATCTTATATGAAGGGAAGTTTTGATGTCCTTTATACTCTAGATTATCTAGAAGCAGAGGCAAGTAAAGGCTTATCTGCAGAAGACAAGATGAGTTATTTCAAAAAAATAACGCCAATCACTTCAACAGGTCCTAGAACTTGGGTAGATTACCGTAATACAGCAGTTAAACCGACTCATAAGAGTGAGGAGATTCAAGCTCTGACCTTAGAAGATGCCAAAAAATTGACAGATATTGATAGTTTGATTGACAATCATATCCTGGTCAATCGTTATATCATTGCTGGTTTTTCAGATAAAGGTAAAATTGCAGCAAATGGTTATTATACTGTTGATATGTTTGACACCATTTATGGTGTTAGTCAAAATGACTCTGGTATGAGTGGGGACATCACCTTTAGAAAACAAGCCTTTGAATTGATGGCTGCTTTGGGCTATTATGAAGGATTTGTTCCTTATGTTTCAAATCAATACAAACAAGTAGCAGAGTCTGAGAACAAGCCTTTATCTGATACTTACATTTTCAATAAAATTTTGAATGGTAAGAGCTATGCTGAGTTCAAAAAAGCACAGATCAAGGAAAGAGTAGCTAAGATTAATCAATTGAAACCTTTGACAATCCAATATGAAGGTCAGGAAATAAGTCTGACAAGTCAGAAGTTAAGTGAATTGATGCAGAAAGCTGTCCAAGAGGAGTTGAAACAGATAAAAGCAGGAAATACAACGGCTAAAAAGTTTGAGTTTATTGAAACTCCAGTGCAAAAACTGAAACAAGCGATTTATAAAGCTTATCTTAAAGATTCAGATGACTTTAGACAGTCGATTTACAATAGCTAAGACAAAAGGGACATCTCTCTGGAATGAACATTCAGAGAGGTGTTTTTTGCGCTCTTGTAGCTTTGAGGATTAAAATCTTCCTCCACAAATTATAGAATCTTTTCTGAGTATTTAGGGAGTGATGGAGGAAGTCTTGAAAGCGCTTTTGTTTTGTGCTATAGTCAAGTAAAACGAGTCGTTTAAAGAGGAATGCTTGTATGAGAAGAGAAGAAGTTTTACGAAATCACTGGTTTTTTAGCCAGGAGATGGGTAAAGAAGAGGCCTTATCGTCGGATTTTCATAGAGAAAATTGGCAGGCTATTCAAGTGCCACATGACTGGAGTATTTACAATGATTTTGACCAGTATTCGCCAGCGCAAAATGAGGGTGGTCAGTTAAACGGGGGTCAGGCTTGGTACCGGACGCAGTTTTACTTGGAAGAAGATGCCAGTCTTGTTTCGGTGCGTTTGCTCTTTGACGGGGTTTACATGAATGCCCAAGTCTATATCAACGGGCAAGTGCTGGGCTATTATCCCAATGGCTATACACCCTTTTCTTATGATATCACGCCTTATCTAAGAAATGATGGGACGGTCAATCAGCTTGCGGTTTTTGTCGACAATCAGCAACCTAGCAGTCGTTGGTACTCTGGTAGCGGTATTTACCGAGAAGTAAAACTGTTGATTACAGATCTGGTGCATCTGGATTTGTATGGGATTAAGATAGAAAGTCCTAAACTAAAAGAACAAAGAGATGGATGGGTGGAAACTCAGCTTGAAAGTAAGGTTTCAAATGACGGACTTCAGTCTGTGTCGGTGTATTTGGAACAGAGTATCTGGTATGAAGGGCAGCAACTGTCAGGCTGGCAGGAGACAGACTCTCTAGTGATTGAAGCTGGGGACAAACATCATTTCCAACAAGTGATATCCATTTTTCAACCTTTGCTTTGGGATATTGACCATCCCCACCTTTACCAATTGAAGACTCGTCTCTACAAAAATGGCATTTTGGTTGATGAAGGAGAGGAGAATTTTGGTTACCGCTATATGGATTGGCAAGCAGATAAGGGCTTCTTTCTAAATGGGCGCTGGTTGAAGATTCATGGGGTTTGTCTGCACCATGACTACGGAGCGCTGGGAGCTGTGGAAAACAGATCAGCTGCTGAGAGACGCTTGCGGCAGATGAAGGAAATGGGTGTCAATGCGATTCGAATTACCCATAATCCAGCTAGTAGTATCTTACTAGATATAGCCGCCAAAATGGGGCTACTCATCCAAGAAGAAGCCTTTGATACTTGGTATGGAGGCAAGAAAGAATATGACTATGGTCGTTTTTTTGAGGCAGAATCGACTCATCCAGAAGCGAAAGCAGGCGATTTCTGGTCGGATTACGATTTGCGCACCATGGTTGAGCGTGGTAAGAACAATCCAGCAATCTTTATGTGGTCTTTGGGAAATGAAGTTAGCGAAGCAAATGGAGATGCTCATTCATTGAAGACGATCAAACGCTTGCTAGAGAGGGTCAAGGAGATTGATGATAGCCGTTTTGTGACCATGGGAATGGATCAATTCCGCTTTGGAGATGGTTCTGGGGGTCATGAAAAGATAGCCAATTTGCTGGATGTGGTGGGCTTAAATTACTCGGAAGATAATATTGACGCGATTGGTAAAAGACATCCCAAGTGGCGACTTTACGGGTCTGAAACCTCATCGGCTACCCGAACGCGTGACAGCTATTTTCGCCCCGATAAGGAATGGATTGGGGATAATCGCCGCGTGCGGAATTTTGAACAGTCGGACTATGGCAATGATCGAGTTCCTTGGGGGAAGACAGCAACGGCTTCTTGGATAGCAGATAGAAATCGGCTAGACTATGCAGGTCAGTTTATCTGGACAGGAGTGGACTATATCGGTGAGCCGACTCCTTGGCACAACCAAAATGACACGCCCGTCAAGAGTTCCTATTTTGGGATTGTGGACACAGCAGGGATTCCTAAAAATGACTATTACCTCTATCAAAGTCAGTGGTTGGACCTAGATCAGTATCCCATGGTTCATATCTTACCTCATTGGAATTGGGAAATTCATAAGAGTTATCAACAAGTTGTGGATAAGTATGGGGATATCCCTGTTCGAGTGTATTCAAATGCTGGTTCTGTAGAGTTATTTCTCAATGGAAAATCCCAAGGCAGAAAGACTTTTCAGGAAAAATGGACTTCAGATGGCAGAAAATACCAAGAGGGACAAGCTTCTGACCAGCTCTATCTCGAATGGCGTTTGGCTTATAAACCAGGAGAATTACATGCTGTAGCCTATGATCGTCAAGGTCAAATTGTAGCGGAAGATAGGGTGGTGACTGCAGGTAAGCCAGCCAAAATTAGGTTACATAGCGAGAAATCACAACTGGAGCCAGATGGGCAAGAACTCCTTTATCTCTATTTTGATGTATTGGACAAGGATGGAAATTGGGTGCCGACTGCTTCCAATCAGCTTCATTTTGACATTGAAGGGCCTGCTCGCATTGTGGGTGTGGATAACGGCAGACAGGCCAGTCGTGAACGTTACCAGGCTCAGGAAAATGGTCGTTTTAAGAGGAAAGCCTTTCATGGCAGGGGCGTCGTTTTAATTCAAAGCTTGGAGCAGGCAGGTCAAGTGAGAGTAAAAGCCAGTGCTAGAGGGCTAGAGCCAGCAAGTTTTGCTCTCTTAGTGGGAGAAACTTTGGCTCACCAGCCAGTAAAAAATAAGCGCTTGTTTGAGATTCGAGTGGACAAGCAGGCAGGCTTACAAGAAGGGGATTCCCCAGCTATTGGACTTTATCCACAAACTGTGGATAACCCTGTGAACAAGGTGGGGAATAGTGAAGTGATTTGGGAGACGAGTGGCAGTGCCCATGCCATTATCAAGCAGGGGGTGCTTCATTGCTTGTCTGCAGGTGACTTGGCTATTTGTGCGATTTATCAAGGGAAGACCTATCAAATACACTTGCAGATCGCAGAAAATACCTCGCTAGGGCAGGCACTTTCTGTACGACCACTTCGCTTGTATACAGCTAAGGGGACTTATCCACAGCTTCCGTCTTCGGTCTTGGTGGACTATGAGTCTGGTGGTGTAAAACGAGTCAAGGTTGTTTGGGAGGCAATCGCTGAAGAAGATATAGCAAGCTTTCATGAGTTTACGGTATCTGGCCAGCTAGAAGAATTGGATTTAAAGCCTTCGGCTCAGGTTTGTGTTCAAGGGATTTGCGCTATTGAACCTGAAAAGGTTTGGACGCTTGTCAAGGAATCCCCAAACTTACCAGAGCGAGTCAAGCTAGTCTTATCAGATGGCAGACGAGATACGGCCAAGGTGACTTGGGATGAACTCGATCCTCAAATCTATGCTCAGGTAGGAGAATGTGTGCTTACAGGTAGGGTAATGGGTTGCGACTTACCGGCAAAAGTTACCATTCATGTGACAGATGCTAGTATAGATGGGGAAGTCATTTCCAATCAGTGGACAGGGTCTAATCTGCCTCTGGTCTTTGCTTCCCATTCCGAGCCTAATCATCCAGCCTCTTACCTCAATGACAAGGTTATTGCACGTAAGAAATCGACAGCCAATACTTGGATTGCCAAGTCAGAGCAAGCTAGCGTCGGCATTCTGTTTGGAGATGCAGGGATTTTAAAACCGCGATTTGTGGATAACGTGACCTTGTATTATGTTGAAAATCAAGACTACGTGGCGGTGGAACCGACCTTTATTGATTATTATGTGGGAAATGAGCCTGCCTTGCCTCGGACTCCTAACCATTTGGACAAGGATTCTCTGCTCAAACAAGAGGAGAATTGGCGCCCTGTATCAGCTATCCGAAAAGTGTCAAGTGACAAGGAAAAAGACCTTCGTTTTGAATTTGATAAGGTGGAGACTTACGCCCTTCGTCTTCGATTTGAAGGCTTGACCAGTCCCCTAGCCTTAACAGAATTGCAAGTGCATGCTAAAAAAGTAAAGAAAAATGTGGATAGGAAGTAGTATGGTAAGAGAAATAAAACCGCATGGGCCCTTGCCTAGTCAGGCCCAGCTAGCTTATTTAGAGGATGAACTCGCAGCCTTTATCCATTTTGGGCCTAATACCTTTTATGACCAGGAATGGGGGACAGGTCAGGAGGATCCTGAACGCTTTAATCCGACAAGGTTAGATGCGCGTGAGTGGGTTCGCGTGCTCAAGGAAACGGGCTTTAAAAAGTTGATTTTGGTGGTCAAGCACCACGACGGCTTTGTCCTCTATCCGACGGCTCACGCAGATTATTCGGTCAAAGCCAGTCCTTGGAGGAATGGAGAGGGGGACTTGCTCCTTGAAGTGTCCCAAGCCGCCACAGAGTTTGATATGGATATGGGGGTCTACCTATCGCCGTGGGATGCCCACAGTCCACTCTATCATATGGAGCGAGAAGCGGACTATAATGCCTATTATCTGGCACAGTTGAAGGAAATCTTATCAAATCCTGCCTATGGCAATGGAGGAAAATTTGCTGAGGTCTGGATGGATGGTGCCAGAGGAGAGGGTGCTCAAAAGGTCAATTATGAATTTGAAAAATGGTTTGAAAACATTCGTGACCTGCAGGGAGATTGCTTAATTTTTTCAACAGAAGGCACTAGTATCCGCTGGATTGGCAATGAACGAGGGTATGCAGGTGATCCTCTATGGCAAAAGGTGAATCCTGACAAACTAGGAACAGAAGCAGAGTTGGACTATCTTCAACATGGGGATCCTTCAGGCACGATTTTTTCAATTGGTGAGGCAGATGTTTCCATCCGGCCAGGTTGGTTTTACCATGATAATCAGGATCCTAAGTCACTTGAGGAGTTGGTAAAGATTTATTTCCACTCGGTGGGGAGGGGCACACCTCTCTTACTCAATATCCCACCGAATCTAGATGGTCTCTTTGATGAGAAAGATATCCAGCGCCTCTATGAATTTGCTGCCTACCGTGACGAACTCTATAGGGAAGATTTGGCTCTGGCAGCCAAGGTATCTGGTCCAGCACTTTCCGCTGACTTTGCTTGTCATCATCTGACAGATGGCCTTGAGACTAGTTCTTGGGCAAGCGATGCAGACCTGCCCATCCAGTTAGAACTCGACTTAGCGGCACCTAAAACTTTCGATGTGCTTGAGTTAAGAGAAGATTTGAAGCTAGGACAACGAATCGCTGCTTTTCAGGTGCAAGTAGAGGTGGATGGCGTCTGGCAGGAATTTGGTACGGGCCTCACAGTTGGTCATAAGCGTCTCTTGCGAGGTCCACTAGTAGAGGCGCAAAAGGTGCGCGTGATGATCACGGAGGCACAAGATTTGCCCGTTTTAACAAAAATTTCACTTTATAAAACTCCTAGCTTAGCAAACAAAGAAGTTGTTCAGGGACTAGCATTTTCAGAGAAAAGTCTAGCTGTGGCAAAGGGAGAGACTCTTCATTTTAAGGTTGAACGTAGCGAAAGTAGTACTCCTTTGGAGGCTAAGATTTCGATTCAACCGGGGACAGGTGTTCATGGTGTCGCCTATCAGGACGAGATACAAGTCCTTCAATTCCAAGCTGGGGAAAGCAAAAAAGACCTGACCATACCAACCCTGTATTTTGCTGCTGATAAGACCTTGGATTTCTATCTGAATCTGACTGTTGATGGACAGTTGGTTGATCAAACTCATATTTTAGTTGAAACGAGATAAAATATCTTCATAATTCATTTCCTTTTCGAATAAATAGATAGAACCATCGAATCTAGCAAAATTAGATTTAAAAATATGGTATAATATAAGGAGGAAATGGATGACTTTAAGACATCCGGGCATCAGCCCAACTAATGACTTAGTAGCTAAGAAAATCTTTAGCAATCCAGAAATCACTTGTCAATTTATTCGCGATATGCTGGACTTGCCTGCAAGAAATGTGACTATTTTGGAGGGGAGCAATATTCATGTACTACCTTCCCTGCCTTATTCAGCCCAAGATTTCTATACCAGTATAGATGTCTTGGCGGAGTTGGATAATGGCACACAGGTTATTATTGAGATTCAAGTTCATCATCAGAATTTTTTCATCAATCGCCTGTGGGCTTATCTGTGCAGTCAGGTCAATCAGAATCTTGAAAAAGTTCGCCAACTTGAAGGTGATACCCACCAGAGTTACAAACATATCGCACCAGTATACGCAATTGCTATTGTGGATAGTAATTATTTCTCAGATGACTTGGCTTTTCATAGTTTTAGCATGCGAGAGGATACGACAGGTGAGGTCTTAACTATCACAAACAATGGACAAGAAAACCATCTGGTTAAGATGGCGTTCTTGGAACTAAAAAAATACAGAGAAACCAGCAAAGACAAGGTTCGCAAGCCGTGGTTGGAGTTTTTTGGGAACAAGCCCTTTACTCAGCAACCCGAGCGAGCCATCAGCCAAGCAGACCAACTGCTAGACTACAAGAGCTGGTCCGAGGAGGACAGGAAGATGTTTAGTCAACTACGTATGCGCGAAGAACAAGCCTTGTTAGCCCAGGACTATGCCTTGGAACAAGCTGAAGAAAAAGGATTAGAACGTGGTCTTGAACGTGGTAAAGCCGAGGGTGGTTTTGCTATGTTAGCAAATCTTGTTCATCAACATCTTTTAACAGCTGAGGTAGCAAGTAAGCAATTAGGTATGACTGTCGCTGAGTTTGAGGCGCTATTGAAAGACCATCACCAATAATGGACAGGAACATCATCTAGTCAAGATGGCATTCTTGGAATTAAAAAAATACAGAGAAACCAGCAAAGACGAGGTTCGTAAGCCGTGGTTGGAGTTTTTTGAGAACAAGCCCTTTACTAAAGACCCCGAGCGAGCCATTAGCCAGGCAGACCAACTGCTAGACTATAAGAGCTGGTCCGAGGAGGACAGGAAAATGTTTAGTCAACTACGTATGCGTGAAGAACAAGCCTTGTTAGCACAGGACTATGCCTTGGAAACTGCTAGGGCGGAAGGTGGTTTTGCTATGTTAGCAAATCTTGTTCGCCAACATCTTTTAACAGCTGAGGTTGCTAGCCAGCAATTGGGCATGTCAGTAGCTGAGTTTGAGGCCTTGTTGTAAATAAAATAGAAATGGACATGTTATCGAACTAGATAGCATGTTTTATTTAGGGGGCAAACATATTTATCTGAGGTTTATACTCTGTTTTTTCAATTTATTAAAAAACAATACCCAAAACGCATAATAATAGAAGAATTAAACATGCATTAAAATGTGAAAAAATGCGAAATGGAATTTTCTGAAAATTACCTACATTCCCAAAACGCTTTTTTTTTGCGAAAATTACAAATTAAATTAGTTGCATATATATCAAAAATAAAGTAGAATAGTTAATGTAAGGATTCACATTAACTATAATAATTAGCCGTTGTAAGAAACGGCTAGTTTCGCGTGAATTTCTAAAATATACTTCTTAAAAAGGAGACAATAATGGAAAACAAAAACTCTATGAGTCGTGTTGAGCGTTTGCATCGTGAAAAGGTGACTCGCTACTCTATTCGTAAATACAGCTTTGGTGCAGCTAGTGTAGCCGTTGCCGCTCTTTTCATGTTCTTAGGGAACGGAGCTGTATCGGCTGATATGACTGCTGTTCAACCGCAAGACGAATCAGGGCTTAAAGCTAAACCAACTGATGAAAATGCTGAACTACCTCAGGTCGAAAAGGAGGTTGTACAACCAGCAGAAAGCACTCCAGCAGCACAACCAATTGCAGAAGAGCCTACTGCTGAGCCAGCAGAACCTGCAACTCCAGCTTTAGATAAAACTAAACTTGAAAGCTACATTAAAGAAATCGAAGCAAAACTTGCTGATGGTTCTTATGCTAATAAAACAGATGAATCTGTTGCAGTATTAAAAGCAGACTTAGAGGCTGCAAAAACTACATTAGCGAATGCAACAAGTCAAGATGAGCTTACAAAAGCTTACAACAAACTTGTCACTACAGCTAACTCTAAATTAAAAAACAAATCTGTAGAGAAAAAAGAAACTCCAGCAGTAGATACAACTGAAGGAAAAGAAACTGTAGGTAAAAAAGCAGAAAACACTGAGAAAAACCCAGAATCTAATTCAATCGAAAATACCGGTTCAAAAGACGAACGTAATGGCCAAGCGTTAGATAAAAATAATGCATTTAGAGCTGAGACAACTGAAACTCGAGATAATTTTACTTATTCTATGGAATATTCTAATGGGAAAAAAGAAATTTATCTTTATAATGAAGAAGAAGCAGATGTCAATATTACAGTTAACTCAACAGCTGGAAATATTACTAAAGCAACAGTCAAAGGTGGAAGCGGTCAGTTCTTACTAAAATCGAAAAGTGACCAAGCGATAGCTTATACGAAATTTAAAAAAGGATCTATGCCTGACGAAGAAGAAGTTGAAAAAGATGATTTTGGTTGGAGTTATCGTCAAACACTAACTGAAACTCCAGGCCCAGTAACAATTAAAATCACTGGTAAGCCAAATGATGCTTTTAAAGCACTTCCAGCTTACACAAAAACTGAAAATCAAGAAGCAGTATTAGGATCAAGATTTTTACAACTTGAAGATTCTGCTGGTAATAAACTGCCTGGAGGTAGAGGTGCATCAGATCCTGGTTATTTCAAGTTAGTTGTTAAATCTCAAACATATAAATACGATATTCAACCAGTAACAGAGGAGAATAAAGTTCCTGTTGCAAATATTGACAACTTAACTCCAACTGATATTACTAAAATCAAAGAGAAAATTAAGATTCAATATTCTGATACTGCAACTACACAAGATGCTCGATTAGCGTCTAAAAAAGGAGAAGTTTTAGCAGATAAATCTACGGTAGTAGGAGTAAAAGAAGATCAAACTCAGAATATCACTGTTGAAAACGGAACAGTTACTGTTACGTATAAAGATGGTTCAGTAGATACTACTCCAGTTTCAAGTGTAGCACGTGTAAATGCAGCACCAACAGTAGAAATTCCATTCTCTGTAGAAGGTAAAAAAGATATTTATGTATATGCTAATGAAGATATCGATATAGATCTTAAGTATAATGATGATTCAGGAAAAATTAAGTTTGCAACTATTAAACAAGGTGGAAATAATGCATTATCACCAGTAGATAGTGCAGAACCAAATATCATTAATAATGAGTATAATACACAATTCACACAAATTAATGCTGAAACAGCCACACCTGCAATTGTAAAAATTACAGGGAAAATGACAAAAGAAACTCCAGGATTAACAGCATCTAAATTTCCAACTGATGAAAAAGGTGAGTATCGTATAGTAACTCGTTATGCTACAGCGACTGACCTTGATGATGCGATTATTAATAATACAGCAGTTGGAAATTCATATGCAACTGACCCAGGGGCATTTACTCTTGTGTTAAAAGCACAAACAAGAAAATACGATGTAAAAGCACCTACCGAAGCTGACAAAGTAAGTGTTGAGAATCCTTCAGCTGTAACGGATAAAGAGTTTGAAAAAATTAAAGAAAAAGTAAAACTTGAGTATTCAACTACAAACCCAGATAAAAACTTATTAAGTAAACGTGGTCAATCTGTTGATAATCAAGAGACAAAAATTCAATCGATTACTAAAAATGCTAACAATGAATTAGTAGTAACATACACAGATGGATCTACAGATAAAAAACCATTATCAGAATTTGTAACTTTAGATAAGCAACCTGCTATCGATGCAGTAAACACAGCAGCAACTGAGAAAATTTCAGCAATTAACTCAACCCCAAATGCTACTGATGAAGAAAAAGCAGCAGCAGTTGCTAAAGTAAATGCTGATAAAGAAAAAGCATTGACAGCAATTAATGATGCAAATGTAACGACTAAAGAGGCATTGAATGAAGCTCAAAATAATGGGACTACAGCAATTGCAAGTCATAATCCTGTAGTTTCGAAAAAAGCAGATGCTAAAGCAGCAATCGAAGCAGCTCGTAAAGCTAAAGCAGATGCTATTAAAGCAAATCCAAACTTAACAGATGATGAAAAAACAGCAGCGATTGCTAAAGCTAATGATGCAGCAACAGCGGCAACAACTAAAATTGATAATGCAACGACTAACATAGCAGTAGAAGATGCACAAAACGAAGCGACAACAGCAATTGGAAAAGTAAATCCGGTAGCAAAAGCAGCGGCTAAGAAAGCAATCACTGATGAGTTAACAGCTAAAAATACTGAACTTGATAACCGTCAAGATTTAAGCCAAAAAGAAAAAGATGATGCTAAGGCAGAAGCTAAGAAATTAGCAGATTCTGAATTAGCAAAAATTAATGCTCAACCTGATAATGCTGATACACCAGAAGCAGCAGCAACAGCTCAAACAGCAGTAAATGATGCTAAAGATAAAGGTGTAGCAGACGTTAAAGCTGTAAATCCAGTAGCAAAAGAAGAAGCTAAGAAAGCAATTGCGAAAGAATTAGAAGATAAAAATTCTGAAATTGATAAACGTACAGACTTAACCGATGAAGAAAAAACAGCAGCAAAAGCTGAAGCTAAGAAACTAGCAGATTCTGAATTAGCAAAAATTAATGCTCAACCTGATAATGCTGATACACCAGAAAAAGCAGCAGAAGCTCAAAAAGCAGTAGATGCAGCAAAAGATAAAGGTGTAGCAGATGTTAAAGCTGTGAATCCAGAAGCAGCTAAGAAAACTGAAGCTAAAAAAGCAATCGATAAAGCGTTAGAAGCTAAAAACCAAGAAATCGATGATCGTACAGATTTAACTCCAGAAGAGAAAACTAAAGCTAAAGAAGTAGCAAAAGCGCAAGCAGACGTAGCTAAAGGTGCTGTTGATGCAGCAACTACAAATGCAGCAGTTGATAAAGCTAAAGCAGATGGAACTACAGCAGTTGCAAATGTAACTCCAGTAGCAAAAGCTAAGAAAGCAATTAATGATGCGTTAACAGCTAAAAATAAAGAAATAGATGCTCGTACAGACTTAACTGATGAAGAAAAAATAGCAGCTAAGAATGAAGCGAAAGATAAAGCTGATGCACAATTAGCGAAAATCAATGAGCAACCTGATGCAGCAACTACACCAACAGCAGCTAAAACAGCTCAAGATGCAGTAGATGCAGCTAAGAAAACAGGTGTAGATGAAGTTGCAGCTGTAAATCCAGAAGCCAAAGCTAAACCAGCAGCTAAGAAAGCCATCGAAGATAAATTAGCAAAACAATTGGAAGATATTGCTAACACTCCAGATGCTACAGATGATGAGAAGAAAGTTGCAGCAGATGCAGCTAAAGCTCTAGCAGAAGAAGCTAAGGAAGAAATCGATAAAGCTGGAACAGATGCAGAAGTTAAGCAACTTCAAAAAGAAGCTGAAGGTGAAATTGAAAAATCTGTACCTGTTGTAGAAGATAAGCCAAATGCTCGTAAAGCAATTGATGAAGAAGCAACAGCTAAAAAAGCAGCAATTGACGCTCGCGACGACTTGACTCCTAAAGCTAAAGAAGATCTTAAAGCTCAAGTAGATGCAATCGCAGATCAAGCTAAGAAATCTGTAGATGCAGCTAAAACCGCAGACGCTGTTAATGGAATTGAAGAGTCAGATAAAGCGGCTATTAATGCTGTAGGTGAAGTGAATATTCCGGCTGACAAAGTTCTTGTAAATGATCCAAGTGCTTTAACAGATGATGAAAAAGCTAAGGTCTTAGAAGCTGTTAAGAAAGTAAATCCAGATGCTAAAGAAATCACTCAAGACGCAGATGGAAATGTTACTGTCACAACTCCAGATGGACACAAAGAAATCATCACTCCTGAGCAAGTAGTGAAAACTGCAGATACAGCAAATGATCCAAAAGCAGGTAACGATATCGTTAAACCAGCGGATAAAGTAGTTGTAAATGATCCTGCTAAGTTGACAGATGCTGAGAAGGAGAAGATTAAAGCAGCAGTTGAAGCTGTAAATCCAAACTCAATTGTAGTAGTTGATGACAAAGGAAATGCTAAAGTTTCAACTCAAGATGGTCAAACACAAGTTATTCCTGTAGAAGAATTAGTACGTACTGTTGAAGATACTAAGAAACCAAACGCAGGTAACGACATCGTTAAACCAGCAGATAAGACTGTGGTAGCAAATCCAGAAAAACTTACAGATGCTGAGAAGAAAGCGATCGAAGATAAAGTTAAAGCTGTAAATCCAGATGCAACAGTAGTTGTAGATGACAAAGGAAATGCGACAGTTACAACCCCAGAAGGTAAGACAGCTGTAATTCCAGCAACAGACTTAACTAAATCACCAGAAGAAGCAGCTAAAGCAAATGCAGGCAACGACATCGTTAAACCAGCAGAT